>JAABUS010001548.1_pt1 | contig 49389 bp, 36 predicted proteins | sample 5560161 | NCBI WGS metagenome assembly JAABUS01 (sample SAMN10711885, study PRJNA513376) | rock metagenome | isolation source: Antarctica rocks | place: Antarctica: Victoria Land, Trio Nunatak nord | collected 2016-01-04 | reverse complement strand
TAACCCTAACCCTAACCCTAACCCTAACCCTAACCCTAACCCTAACCCTAACCCTAACCCTAACCCTAACCCTAACCCTAACCCTAACCCTAACCCTAACCCTAATTTAATAACTACGTCGACCTACTTTTAAATTATTCTATAATATTACTCGATATAGTTAATTTATTTATATTTATATATAGTTTTCTTAATATCGAATTTCCCGCCTCGAATAATATTATTATAATCGTCCTCTTTTAAAATACGTTTATTAATACGGTTCTTTTTATCTCGATTATTATATATTATATTACGACCGTTAATAGTATTATTATTAAATTTTTATATACCTAGATATACCCCTAGGGGCCTCTACCGATATTTATTAATAAAAGCGGGATTATTATTAGGTAGTTAATAAGAAAAAGAAATTAAAGAAGTAATAAAAAATAAATTAAATAAAGTAAAAAACGGGCGGAATAGGCGGCGACTATTAAAAAATAATAATAATAAAGAAGGTAAAAACTATCGGCGACTATTAACGAATAATAATAAAATATATTAACGACGTTAAAAGAAGGGGTCTTTGTTATTATTATTAAAAATATTTATTAAATCCTAAAACGCGCCGGAAAAAGTCGAAGATTCTAATTAAAACTAAACTATAAATTTATTTATAACTTCTTCGATATTAAATATATAGTATACGGGGGGGACTATATATAAAATTAATATAAAAATTAAAAATTATACTCGTACTATTATATATAATTTATAGATAATTTAGAATATCGGAGTTAAAATTATTTATAAATTAAATTCGGTTAAGAGATTTTATATCTACCGGGCTCTTTAACTACTTTATTTTATTTATATTATTTTTAAATTTATTAATAATTCGTTTACTACTTTATTTATATAATTTTATTTAAATATTATAAACCTACGAGTCCTAATAATCCTATTCTAGCGCTCGAAGATATACGGTATTATAATATATTTATAATAGTATATTTTTTATATTATAAACTAAAAGTCGTCTTCCGGGAGATATAGGATTTAAAAAGAATTTAATTCTATACCGCGAGCCTCGTAATATTCACCGTCTATATATTATTATAATATTATTTTTTAAGGAGAGTTATAAATAGTCCGTTATATATAATAAAAGAAATAAAAAATAAATTAATATTTTAAAGCTCGATATTTATAGTTATTTAAAAATAATAAAAATAGTATTTAAAGGACGAAGGAAAATAGAATCGAGAAAATAAAATAAAATTTATTTAAGAGATTTTAATAATAATAAATATTTATACCCCTCAATCGACGCTAACTAGAATAGAATAGGGTAATATATAAATATAATAATAATATATTTATATAAATAAAGAGAATAAAGAAAGTTAATATTTATATATATAATTAATAACCCGAATATAAAGGTAGGAGTATATTTAATATTATATATAATACTCTACTACGTATAATTACTTATTATATATAATATTAAAATAATAAACTTCTAGCCGATCTAACTAAATATAAAGAAATTATATAATATTAGAATTTTTTAAACCGAATAATAATATTTTCTCTTTAAATTATTTATAATATAAAAAGACTTTTTAGTTTAATTTATTAATTAAATTTAAATTTCTTAATAGTATAATTATCTACGCCCTATATAATTAATTTAATTATAGAGTAATTTAATTAAAATAGTAGATTAATTACGGTTATATATAATCTCTTTAATATCGGCGATTATAAATAAAACTTAGTTAGTTATAATTAAAATAAATACTATATATAACGAATTTAATAAAATATTATAACCGATTTAAACTAGAAACGTATCTAGGATTATTTTATATATAGTTATTATAAAAATCTTCTATAAATTACCGCCGTTTAAAGAAATATAAAATATAGGCTCGACTTTAAATTATAACTCGTTATTTATATAATTAACAATCTTCTTTATTTTCTATAATTTAATTATATATAAATTAATTTATAATATCGTAGACCGTTAAATCCGAGTTTTAATAATTTTCCTTAAAATTACCTTTTAACTCGAAATTATTAAATAATTATTTAAGAGATAAACTAGCCTAAAAGTTTTTTAAAAAAAATATTATATTTTATATATTTAATTAAATATTAATATTTAAAGGTTTTATTATATATAGTCTCGTTACCGTCTAAATAATAATAGGGGCCGTATATAAACGGGTATTTAATTATATCGAGGGATTAATTACCGGATCGGACTTTTCGGACTTAAAATAAATAATAATAAAAAGAGTACTAAAGTTCGCGGCGAGCGGATAATATAAATAATAAAAATTATAAAATATCCGTATTTAAATTCTTTATTTAAATTAATTATATATAACCTTAAATAGTCTATTAAGATATATAATTAAATATTAATATAAATATTATCGAGATTATAAGAATTGAGTTATTTATATATAATCTTTAGTTAAAAAATTACTATAATAAATACTATTTTATAATATTTATTAACCCTCTATTAATAATATTAAATAGATTATTAATAATTTATTACGACTAGCTCGGCTAGTTTCTTATTTATAATTTAATAAATTATTAAATAAGCTAGTGTATAGGACCCGGTGGATAAAAAAATAATTAATATTAATATTAAAAACTATTATCGCGATAATAAAAGACGAATTTTATTTAAAACTTTATATAATTATAATCTCCTATCGTTTAGAGTAAGTTAGTAAATTATAATAAAAATAATATTTTAATACCGTTATAATACGCCCGCCTAAATCGCGATTTCTAATATAATAAATATTATATATAGTTATATTTCTACTCTCTTTCTACCTAGAAATATCCTATTTATATATAGTAATAATTATATAAAATAATATATCCTCCCGCGGTTACTTCTTTATTAATAGTTTTAGTAATTATATATAATATTTTAAATTTAATTAATTACTAAATTTACGTCGATACTCTAGATATATAAAATTAAAAATATATTTAACCTCGGCTTCCGTAGAAAGAGGGAGTATAATAATTATATAAATAAAAAAATATTTAATTTTCCTAAATATACCGATCGCCCCTATATTTTCGCGGTAATATAATATTATTAATAATAAATAAATTTTATTTAAAACTAAATAATCTACCCGATTAACTATATATAGATTTTATATAAAGGCGAGAAACGACGATATAATTATAATCTCGATATTAATTAAGAGAAGAGTAGGGACTATATATAATTAATTAAAAATAAATATTAAATTATAATAAAAGTAAATTATCCTCTACTCTTTATAACGGCGAAGGAGATTTTATTTCAAAATTATTAACGGAATAATAATAATAATAATATATACCCTTAATAATTAAAATAAAACTACGAATAAAATACTTTTCTTATTTTTAATAAATATAATAATTAAGATTTCTAGCCGATTATATATAATTAATATAAATATATCTTATTACATTTAATTATATATTATTATATATAATCTAAATAAAGTTTTTAACTATTCGAAAATAATAAATTATTTTTATAATTTACGTCGAATTAATACCGAAGGGTTTTATTTAATTCGTTTCCGTAACTACTAAACTTTTAAAGGGTTAATATCGTAATCGCGTTTAATAATATAAATATAATTATTAATAATCGAGAGGAGTTTTAATTTTCTAATAATTTACTACTATTACTCTTAATTTATAATATCGTAAATTATAAATAAACTATTTATAAACCTTATATATAAATTTAAATTATTATTATAAATTATAATATTCGTCTCTAATATATACGAGGCCTATATATAGTAGATAACCGTTAAAGAATTCGATATACCGCCGAGATTATTATTTTAATTTATTTCTAGATCTAGCTCGGAGGCTAAACTATTAATTATATATAATTTATACTTCTCTTAGTTCTTGGAGACTCTATATATTCGATATTTAATACTAAATAAAATTCTATAATTTAGATAAATAACGATATATTATTATTAATAAATATTAATTAAAAACCCTATTAATAACATACTTTAATATTTAATAATATTATTTAATTAATTAATTATCTAAACTTCGTTCCCGTCGTAGAAGAGAAACCCTCGATCGAGAGGTTATTATATATAGTCTTTAAGGTATTAAAGAAACGGGGGGAGATAAATAAAATATCGGATTAATAATTTATTAATTATTAAAAGTAAAAACCGAGCGACTAACCGAGTCTTAATATATTATTCGGATTTATAATAACCGGTGATTATAACTATAAAATTATTATAAATATAGAGATTATATATAATCTCCTAATTATATTAAGAGATTTTAATAAACTCTTTATAATATAATAAAAAGTTAAAATTTTAATATATTAATATTACTAGTTACCGAAGAAATTACTAGTTAATATAGAGGTAGTTATTAATAACGGATTATTTAACTAAAAAGAGAATAAATATATTATTATTTAATATTATACTACTAGTAGTTTTCTTAAAAAATCGAAAAATTAATTTCGGATTAATTTTTATTTAATAGAAAAACTAGTCCCTAATTATATATAATTAATTACGGGGATTATCTAGGAACGAATAATTTAATATTATATCGTTAGTAATATCCGTTATATTTTAAATAAAATATTAAAGTATTTTATTTAAATTAAATAAAAACTCTTCTTTTAAAATCTAGGTCGTTAATATTAATATAGATTTAAAAATATCCCGCTAATTATCTAGTTTTAACTCAATATTCGGGTAATTTATTTATATATATTTAATTATTAAATTTTACTATAGGGCTCGGTTAATTTATTTATATATAATCTATATTTAATATAGTAACCGGATAACGGATAATATTATTTCTAATTTTCTATATTAGAAAGCGCTAGAAACTAAACTCGATTATAAAAATCGAAATAATATTAATAAAAAACTCGTTATATTCTTAATAGACGATATTTTATATATAGCGATCCTAAGAAGATTATTTAACTCTTTAAATATAATAATTTAAAAACTATAACTATATATAATAAATTATATTATTAAGAAACTTATTATAATTATAAATCTCTATTTATATATTATCGGAGTTTAATATTTTTAAGGCGGAAAAAGCGACTACTTTAATTTAAAAGAGACTATATTCGTAATTTACTTTTACGAGACTAGTAGAAAGATCCCGAATATATTCGTATAAATTCTTTATATATAATTGAAGGCTCGAATCACGTAGATAGTTATTTAAATCTAGGGCGTTAATATTAATTATTAATAATATTTATACCGTTTAATTTATCTTTCCGATTAACTACTTAAGTAAATAGTTATTTAATAAAAATTAATTTTAGAGGATAAAATTATCTTCGTTGTCTCTTAATCGATTTAAAGAAATTAAGAGACTATTTTATTATTAATAATACCGACGAAACGTCCCTACTTCGCGGATTATATAAAAAGGTTTCGACTACGTGCGATCGGGCTCGAAAGAATTAAGAATATATATAATCGCGCGATTAATTAAAGAGGGAGATCTAGGTATTACGCGGCGGCGAGAAATATTTAAAATTAAATATACTGTTTACTCGATTACCCTTTCTACTATAATATCGCTATTATCTATATCGACCGTTTATTAGTACTATATATAATTAAAATAATAAAAATTTTATTATTTATAATTATTAATAATAAACTTTATAGATCCTCTTTATTATAACCTAAGCTAACGATAAAATTATTAATATTAATAGAAAGAATTTAGAGGGGGGTTTAATTTAATTCTTATTTATTACCCTTTAAAACTCGGTCGAATATCGAAGTTTAATTAATTTAACTACTTTTATATTAAATAGATATAAAGTCTTGAAACTATTCTAAACCCTAAATAATTATATATAATAAAAGTAAAGGAGACTCTTCCCCCTCGCTAAAACTATTTATATATAACGGAGTTGAAAGGTATTATTAATAATTTAATCGGACGAGAATAAAATAATAATATAACCTCGAGAGGAGAGATTATATAAAGACTTCTTAAATTATATTTAATATAAATTTAATTTTTTTCCATTTATTAATTATATATATATAGGCTTAATATTTCTTAATAATTAATTTATATTAATTAAATATATCTTCGTCGTTATTATATATAATTAAGGTATATTAAAACCCGGGAAAAATAAATAACTCTAGAATAAAACTACTATCCGAAGGAAATTAAATTTAAAAAAGATCGTAAATAATAAATCTTTTAAACTCTTTTAAAACTATATTTAATAATTCTCTTTTTACTTTATATAATCGCCCTAAATAATACTTTAACGTAAAATTAATAAGATAGTATCTATATTTATAATAAATAATAATATAGTAATTTAGGAGGTAAACGAGGTTGAAAGTTTTTATTATATATAATTTAAAAAACCCGAATCGCGTATAGTAGTAGAATTATTAACGAGAACCCAAAGTATTATATATATATACAATAGTAGTTCGTATATAATATAGGAAAACAAAAATAGAAGCGATTATATATAATAAATAATATTATAGGAAAGAGGAAAGATCCACGTTTTATATATAATAATAAAGGATAATAAGAAAGAGGGAAAAAATATAATAATTTAATTTTATATTAAGATTACACGTAGTCTTCGTATAAAATTCGCGTTATATAATAATTTAATAATATTATTAAACCTAGATTCTATAACTACGTTTAAAGTTATTAACTATAATTATATAATTATATAAAGAGATTAAGGCCTACGAACTAGAATTATTTATAACTAAATAAAATATATAAATTAAATAAATATAACGAGTATTTATAACCTCTATATATACTCCTAAAGTATATGAAATAAATTTGATTATAACGAGTATTTATTACTACTATATATATTCTTAGAGTTTACGAATAGAATTTAATTATTAGGAGTATTTATAAATAATATATATAATCTTAGAGTTTACGAAGTAAATTTAATTATAACGAGTATTTATAAATAATATATATAGTCTTAGAGTCTACGAAGTAAATTTAATTACGACGAGTACCCGAGAGTAATATATATAGTCTTAGAGTATACGAAGTAAATTTAATTATAACGAGTACCCGTAAGTAATATATATAGTTTTAAAGTATACGAAGTAAATTTAATTATAATAAATACCCGTAAATAGTATATATAGTCCTAAAGTATATAAAGTAAATTTAATTACGACGAGTACTCAAGAGTAATATATATAGTCCTAGAGTTAACGAAAGGAAATAACGATAAAATAATAGAGTTAAACCTACGTATAATACGAAGGCCGGCGGAGGGGATATAATTATAATTAATATTAATAACTACTATAAATAGTTTAAAAGTTATGAGATTAAATTTAATAATAACCGGTACCTACGACTATTATTTATAACGATATAATTTATAAAGTAAACCTAAGGATAACGCCTATATATAGTTTTAATTATTAAAATATAAAAGAGGGAAGTAATTATTAATACGAAGTTTATAAATATTATATATAGTCGTAGAGTATACGAATAAATAATAAAATACACTATTTATAATATTAAAGTATACGAAGTAAATTTATTTATAACGATTATTTACGGTGCCGAAGTTTAGGAACTCTAAATTTAATAATATTATTAAATTTAAATACTATAATAACTTTTATTAAAACTATTAAATCTAATTATATAAAGTATTTTTCTATATATAAATAGTAATATTTATCTAAAAACCTTAATTAAAATATATATCGAATATATTTATTAAATTCTATAATTTATAAAGTAAAACCTTTTTATTATATATAACCGTAGTCGAGTTCTAAATTTATAAATTTAGTTATAAAAATTTTATAAATTTAGTTATAAAAACTATTTAGTTAATATTAATCTAACTAATTAATTTATATAAATTATTGGGTTTATATATAAATTTATATATTTATAAGGTTAAGCTTTCCTAGAAAATATATAAAATAAATTAATTAACTTCGACTTAAAAGACTCGGCCGGCGTAACGAGGGGGTATATAAAAATACTATCGAAATTATTAATATCTAACCGTCGCTTAAATCGAGTTATAAAGAAATTAGGAGAGAAGTATATATTAAAAAATAAACTCGTATCGATAATAAAGTAATAATAATTAATAAATATAATAATTCTCGATTAATTAAACGAAAGTAATTATAAAACTATATAAAATTAAATTTAATTTAATTAATTAATTTAATTCTAGTTCCTTTAATTTATAACTTTATAATTTATAATATAAAATTAAAATATAATATTATATCTCCTTTATAGCGCTAGTTATTATACGTACCCTAATAAGACTAGAAAGTACGAATATTATTAAGATAAATAACTTAATTAAAATTAATTTAAAAAAAATTATAAAGATTCTTTTATAAATAATAATTTTACTAGTATCTACGGATTAGAAAAATTTAATATTAATATATTATAAACTTTATTAACGCTCTATTATATAATATAATTATTTAAAATATTAATTCTTAATATTCTCTTTTAATTACTAGTAATTATTAATAATTTTACTTTTTACTTTACTTTACCTAATTATTAAATTAATTAATATTTATAGATTAACGAGTTTACCCGGATCGCGCCTATTAATATTAAAAGTATAATAAAATATAATATCTAAATTTTATTTATCCCGTCGTATAATTATATTTATTTATTATCTCTTTACTAGTAAAGAATAAAGTAGTTTTAATAAAATTAAATTACTACTCCCTTTTATTTATAATTTATCTCTAGGCGCCGATTATTAGTATCGAAGTAATATAATATAAATAATTCGAAATAATCCGGGGGGAGTTACTCGATTTTATAAATAATAATTAAATATAACGGGGGTCGATCTATAAAGGTAAATAATTTAATAAATCCATTAATATAAATATCTTTTTAATAAATATAAATATTCGATAATAATACCGGATCGAATTAATATTAAATAAAAGTACCGATAATAGGCTATAAAAATAACGAGTATTTAATATAATAATTAATAATAATTAAAATTTATACTTTTTTAAAGGCTTTTCCTTTCTCTCGCTAAATATTATTATATATTTAATAATATATAGTATTAAATATATAGAATATAATATAGCCGGTACCGGTAAAGATAAATTTAAAAATTTATAAAATATTTAATTATTTTTCTCGAGTTTTCTTAAACTCTTTACGGATACCTTTAATTAAAATATTATAATATTCGTTTAAAACTTACTAAAAAGTATAATAAAAATCTTTAATAATAATTAAATAAAGAAGTTACGCGCTTTTAAATAATATATATAATTAAAATAAAAGAAATTAGTCTACTTTATAAATACCTATTCCTATAAATCGAGTAAATATTATAATAATATCGACGGAGTAATAAATAGTATCCGTTATTAATAATATTATAGAATCTTTATTAGCGCGGTCGTTATATCTAGGGTATTATTATATAAAATCTATTTTATTAATATTAGGGTTATATATATAATAGTAGGTAAAAATTATATTATTATAAACTTTTTTAATAAATTCGATAAAGCGAGTTAAATTACGAGTTTAGAGATTTATAAATAAATAGTATAAATAACGGAGAGTAAAGTCTTAATTCTCTTATTCCTACGATTTTATATTAATAAAGTTAAAGAGGTCTAGAATCGATATTTATATAAAATTTAAAGAAACCGTATAATACTACTCCCTATCGCGAATAGTTAGCGGGCGATTATAATTATAATAAAGTATATATATACTTTAAACGTTAATATTAATACCGAAATATAATTATAACTAGAGATTTAATATTTAAAATTAAAAGTAGATTTAATATAACGAAAGATAATAATCTAAAAATTAATTAAATTAAAGGAGGTAATAATAATCGCGTAAATAACTTAGTAATTAAACTAGTTAAGAGATAAGAGATAAGAATTTTAATTTATAAAATTTATAGAGTTAATAATAGTTTTTAGAAATAAAATCGAATAATTAATTTTTATTTATAAATTATTACTCTATATACGGTCGTAGTATTTAAAAAATAATTTTTATTAAAACGGGTAGGGCTAATTACGAGCTAGTAATAAATAAAATTTCATTTAAAGTCGCGAAATAATAACTATTATAATAAATCGATTTATTTTTATTAATTTATTATAATACTCTAGACTTTTTTTATATATAACACGTAAAATTAAAATAGTTTTATTTTAATTATTATAAGTTTTACCGAGCTCTAAAGACTACGCGCCGTCGATTATTTTATAAAATAATATTCTTAACTAAATATCTAGATTAAAGTATTATATTAATAATATTCTATTAAATAATAGTATTATTTATATATTATATTACTAGTAGAGAAGGATCTCTCGAGGGATAATTTAAATAATATAATTATTTAACCCGAGTAATCGATTTTATTTATATTTAATTACACTAAATAACCGAGCCGATTAATTAAAAATAATAAAGTAACGTCTTTATAGAATCTTTAATAATTTAGAATTAATATAATATAATTTAAATTAAAAGTTATTATTAAACTATAAATATACCTAGTAATCGTTTATTTTAATAATTAATTTAAAGAGTATTAAGATTTACGACCTCTCGGGTATTATAAATTTTAATAATATATAGGGTTAAGATTTAAAGGTTTAAAATCGAATTAATTATAAAATTTAATATTAATAATTAACCGTCGGTAGAGATTAAAGATTAACGCTATAGAAATATATAATAAAATATATAAATATTTAATAGGATTACGTAAAGAGATATATATATACTCGGATAAATCGAGTTTAAAGGTAGTCTATTAATTATATTAAATTAATAATAATAAATTATATAATAGTATTAATTATTCTTTATTAATATTTATTACTCGATTATAAACTTTTACCTATTATACTCTTTTATACTTTTATATTATTTAAAATTTATTATAATACCTATTAAATTTATAAATATATATTTATTAAATAATATTATTTAAAGTTTTTAACCGTAACGTCTCTAACGAGTTTATATTCTTCGATAATATAAATAGAGGTACTATAAGTAACGGCGAGTTTATTATTAATAATAATATAAACGGAGATACTATAAGAGATTATAAAGTCGAAGTTTCTAATTTTAAAGACCTTAGTTTTAAATATAAAAATATTAATAAAATTAATAATAACTCCGACTCCGATAAAGTTTATATTACGAGTAAACGTTATATAAATATCGAGAATCTATATAATCGATATAAGTGAATTAATAGGTAGGTAGTGGTAGAGATAATAATATATATTAATAAAGAAGAATTAATAATAAAAGAAAAGAAAATAAATAACCTCTATAAGCGGATTATTTATTTAATTTACCTCGAGGATATCCTTAATATAGTTTGTAATAAGATTACGGATATACTATTAATAATAATATTAACTATAGTATCTAGTCGTAATAAAATATTATTTTTAAATATAAATTTTATTTAATCCCCGACCGTTATTATCGAGAAAGGTAATAACGATATATATATAAATACTAGCCTCCGAGCCTAAATAAACTATAAATTAAGAATTAATTTTATCGAATTACTTCGTAGACGGATTTATTTACTCCGCGATTTAAAATTTTTAAATTTAAAATTAAATCGAGCCTAAAAACTACCCGAATTTCGAGAAAAAAAAAAATTATTATAATAACCGATATTACAATTTAAAGAAAGTTTAATATATTTAAAAAAACTATAATAATAAGTTAAATTAAGTACCTAAAATTTAGTAATATAGTTTTCGATCTTTTCGAATTAATAATATTCGAGAAAATTAAAAACCGTCTTTAATTTTTATTTATTAATATTTATAAAGCGGCCGAGGTTATTAATAGAATATTAAATTATATCGACGTAGAAGGCGAGCCGGTACTATTAATAATTTTTATTTAAAATTTTTATTAATATTTTACCGTAGATTTTATAATATTTTTCGAAAATCTTTATAAATTAATCCGTACCGCCGAGGCTATTTAAATATACCTCGAAATAATTAAATTATACGTAAATAAAGACGATATTATTTTCTTTTATATTTAAATCTTTTTTTAGGAGTATCCTAAATTAATAAAAAAAACGAAGTAATTATAAATTTAAATATATTATATCGCGCGTCTTTAAAACGTAAAGACTAGTAATTAAACCGAGGAAAAAAAGAATAAGAATTTTTAATATATAATTTATATTAAGAAAATAATATTATAGATTTTTAAAGTAGTATTAAAACTTCTTTTATTCGTATTAAATAATTAAACCTCGACGTAAATAAGAGACGGTAATTAAATTTAATATTTATTAATTTCTCTATATAAATTTTATAATTTAAATTTTAATTAAATAAGAGCGATAGTAAAAGAATTATTTTAAATTTATCCCGTATTTAAAAATTTATCGCGTAAAGTAAATTAATATATTATTAATTAGATCGTTCGTAAATATAAATATTTAAAGATTTTATTAATCGAGAATATCGACCTCGGTTATTTTAAATATTTAATAATAAAGTTATTTACGCCCGCGGATAAAATTATTAATAAAATCGATATTAAAATAATAGATTTTTATACCGGGGGTAATAAGGATTCTTTTATAATTTATAATAATAAAAATAATAATAAAATTAATATAAAGAATAATAAAAGGGACGTTATTATTCTAATAAAGAAAATAATAAATTTAAATTATTAATTAATATCGAGGTAAAGTACGTTTAAAGATTCGAATATAAATATATATAATAAATATAATAAATATATCGTACCTAAGGAAGTTAAAGTAAATTCTTTATTTATATTATATAATACCTTAAGGTATTAAGATCCTCTCGATATAAATATAATTTATTCGTAAATATATCGTTTACTTCGAGACGAATTTTTATAGTATTTTAATACTACGACTTAATTATTAAATTTAAATTAAATAGTAAATAATACGATATTAAGGAAGAGGCGTAACGAATTTTAATAAATAATAATCTCTTTATCTACGGGAGGTTTATATTATTAATAATATATAATAATTAAATAAAACTAATATTACTATTTTAAATTATTAATAAATTAAATTTATAGTCGGTTAACCCGCCCGATATTATTTAATTTATTAAGAGTTCTCTTTATCTTTATTTTATTTATTATTATCTACGGTTATATTATTATCGCCGTCGTTACTTTTATTAAATTTATAAATAAAGTTATTCTATTTAAAAAAATCCTTAATATAATTATAATTAGGCGAGAGAAGGTTTTATATAAAACTCTTTATATTATTAATATTAATAACGCCTTCGTTTTAAATAACTTCTATATTATTAATTAAACTAACGATAAAGTTACGTAAATTAGGATATAAATATTATATTAAATAATTATCGGAGTTATTATTATTTTTTATAAACTCGTTAAAGAAAATATAATATAAATAAAGAGTTAAAATATATTATTAAATAAATTATACCCGATTTCGTATTATTTTTAAAAGAAGATTAATAATTTCTCTATTAATATCTAGTTTATAATACTCGATTCGACGAATTTTAATAACTCTTTAAAGGCTATTTAATATTTAAGAATATAACTTTAATATATAAATAAAAATATATTTATATATAGAAAATAACTCTTAATTTACCTCGTTATTTATTTAAACTAGATATTATATTATTATAATAATTACGGGGCTTCTAATACGAGTTTTCTATTTATTAATTTTAATTAATAAATCGCGCGGTAACGAGGAAAATATAACGATAAAGATATTAGAAAATATTTAAATAATAATTAATTTATATATTAAACTTAAAATATATTTACGAGGATTATTTTAAATTAAAATAAATAGTAGTTAATTAATAATCTATATAAGAATTAATACTAAAGTTTAATATTACGCGGGGAATTTACGTAGAGGGAATAAATAAATACAATTTAAAATCCTCGTTACTTTTATAATATAAAGGTAATAATTATTATAAATATAACTTTACTTTTTATACCCGTCTTTAACTCTATAAAAAGACTAAAGAGTAAAACTAATAAATCTCTTTTAATATTAACGAATATTACTCCCTCGATTATATAAATTATTAAGTTTATAATAGCGAAAAAATAAAAGCTAGTTTATAAAATTATTTATTTTATAGAAATTAAAGGGCTTAAAGAAACTTAATAATAAACGAATTAAATAAACTATATTATTAAAAATTAATATTATATTTAAAGCCGGGTATTTACTTCTTAAATAATAAAGATTTAACTAGAGGTTTTAATAAAGGGGAAAAAACCCGTTATAAAAAATATATAACTAATATATTTATTCTTTAGGTAGAAAATATTAATATTTTATAAAAATATAATAACTCTTATCGCGTTTATTTATAACCTCTCGTAAATATAAAACTCCCCTCGATAATATCCTCTTATAAATATAAGGGATTTATATAAATTTATATAATCGAGTATTTAACCTAGATTTCGAGAGTAGTAAAAAGTTATTAATTATAAATAAAATACTAAAGTATATAAAGAGTAAGATAATATAGAGTTTTAAAAAACAAATTAAAATTATTTAAATAAAGAGTAAAGATCGTTATTTAATAATAAATATTAACGCCTAAGTAGGTATACGGGATATTATAATAAAAAAAATCGAGGAAATTATTATAAACGAGGTTAAAGAGCTAGGAGGAGACGAGTATATTAAATATAAATTTAAATTAATTAAGTCCAAACTCTTATAATAACTCGAGATATATATAATTTTCTTTATTAAACTCTTTAGTACCGAGGGCGAGAGACGGGTATAAAAGTTATATAATATTATATAATAATTAAGAGAGTTATTAATTACGGGCGAAAAATTTTAACCTCTTAATATTAATATCCCCGAGTATTATTTAAAGGTAGAATATTTAAAGGTATTAAATAACTAAACTATTAATTAATATAAAGCGATTATATAATAATATATATATTTCTTATAATTAATAAAGTATAGTCGGGCTTTCTAAAAACTCTACGATAATATATTTATTAATAATAACGAAACGCGTAAAATCTTCGAAGAAAAAGGACTTTATTTAATAATAAAGTATAGCGCGAAAATATTAATTATAATTTATATAATATATCTTAAATATAACTATAATCCGATATATATAGTCGAGAAGGAGAATATTATAACGAACGAATATTTTAAAGAATATTAAATTAATATAAAGACCCGCTATAAAATTAATAAAAATCTAAATATTATAAAAAAGATATTCGGTATTAATTATTATACTACCCTTCCGGATAAAAGAGACTTATCGTAAATATTATAAATTTATATAATATTATATTTAATTATTAATATCTAGCCCGTAGATTTTTAAATTAATTAAAATATTAATTTAAATTCATTATTTAAAATATATTTAAGAATATTCTATAAACTCGGATATAATATAATATAATTATTAATAAAGTATTAACTTTATTCTTAATTAATAAATATTTATCGCCGCTTTTATTTCGTAAAAACTAGGGAAATAATAATAATAAATTATAACTCGAGATTATCGAAGGTTTAAATTAATAGGCCGTTATTAATAATATATAATAAAATTTAGATAAAGAAGATTTAAATAGGAAATTAAAATAAAGATCTAATATTAATTTTTTAATTATATATATTAAAGTATAATTTATTTTAAAAATTAGGGTAAAGATTTAATATTCGTTTTTTTACTATATATTATTTAGTATAATTTATACTATAGACGATAAATATAAAAATAGAGGGGTAGTATATTTATAATATTTTTAAAAATATTATTTATTAAATTTTAGGTATATTTATTTATAATAATCTATATAATTTAATATTTATAATTTTACGCGATTATTTATTTTTAATTTATAACTTCTAGTTAATCTCTTTATTTTTACGATTTAATATTTATTTATTTTTACTCTTTTTAAATATTATCTTAATATAAAATAAAAGTAGAGCGAATATATCGTCGGGCGCTCGAATGACCCGCGGTAATAAAACGATAATTTTAAATTATTAATAAAATATTAATAATAGTATCGGAAGAAACCTTATTATCGATAATATACGTATATATTATATAAGTATAATAAATAGTAAATTAGAGCCGAGTAATCGCGGAGTTTATAAAGGCTTCGATAAATAAAATAATAATTAAAATATTATTAATTTAATAAAATTAATAATCTTTTATTATATAATAAAAGATATATTTATAATAGAAAGTATAAAAGATTTTAAAAAATATTTTAATAAATTAATATAAAAGCCCTTTAATAATAGAGTAGGAAGTTTTAAAGAATATTTTAATAAATTAATATAAAAGCCTTTTAATAATAGAGTAAGAAATTTTAAAAAATATTTTAATAAGTTAATATAGGAGCCCTTTAATAATAGAGTAGGCCTAAACGAAACTATAATAAATTTAAAAAATATAACTTGGATAATACTAGATTATATATTATAAAATAAATTTAGGGGATTATATTACTAGCGATAAATATTTATTAAAACGGATAAAAATTATAATATTTCGTTTAAAATCGAGTTTTAAAACTCGTTATAATAGTAATAAAATTTAGTATTTCTAAATACTAAAAATAAACTCGAAAATTATAATTAATTTAATTATTAAACTAGTTAAACTACCGATAATAATTATTCGTTATATTTTTATTATTATAATAAAAATATAAATTATTCGCCGGGTATACCGATTAAATTTAAAATTTAACTTATTATATTATAAAATTCTTCGCGTTAATAAATAATTAAAAACGATATTAATAATAAATATTAATAACGACGATTATAATAATAATTATAAATTTTAAAACTTTCTCTTCTTTTATATTATCTTCTTTAATTCGCGTCGATTTAATATAAAAAGAATTAAATTTATATATTAATATTATCTTTTCCTTGATTTTTAAATCCTTATTTCGACTTATTTAACGGGGTATATATATTACGATTATATTTATTTTATAATTATATTATAGCTCCTATTAATTAAATATATTAATATTAATAATATTCTTTAACCGTCGATTTTTATTATTTTTATTCTTTATTTTATAATTATACCCGTTAACCCTTTTTATATATTAAAGATATCGATTAACCGCGGCGCGTTAATAAATTTATTATATAAAGAGGCTTTAAACCTAGTTGATATAATAAATTATAATAAAAATAAAATTAACCGGGGTTAAATATTATTTATAATTCGAAAAATATCCGTTATCTAAAGGAATTTAGATATTAATAAAATTATTAAAAAAGTCGTTAAGAATTTACCCTTCTCTCTTTTACGTTATAACGTAAAAATTAATATAATATTAAAGGGTATATTATTAGATATATTTAATATTTATATAATAAATATTATTAATAAAATTTCTTTTTATATAACTATAAACTCTACCTTTATAATAAATAATAATATTTAAAATAACGAGGCTTTATATAAACCGGAATTATATAATATTATAATATTAAATTTTAACTCGGGAATTAAATAATTTTCTTTAAAACTCTCCTTTAAAATAAATAATCCTTTTTAATATCCCGTAATATTTATAAAGAATATAGTAATAAAGGGTATATTTAATTTTATATTATATATTTTAAAATTAACGGTATTAATAACTCTCTTTAAATATTAAAATCGAGGATATAATTATTCCGAAATAGATTAAAAGTAAATATTTATATTAATTCGATAATTTATATAAATTAATTTAAAGAAGGACCGAAATTCTTATTTTTAAATATCGGGGACGTATTTATAATTAATATCGAGTATTTTAATAATTTTAAACTAGCCGAGGTAAATAATAAAGTTTTTATAATAATTAATATAAATACGTAAATTTTAAACCTTAAATATAAAAGGGGGTAAAAGGATCTCTTAAATATAATTAATATATATATAGTAATAATACGTAGTTAGAAGTTATTAAAGTATCGATAATAATTAACTAGTAAAATAAAAGCCTAATAACTATATAATATATATAATATAATTAATTTATTAATATTATTATTTAAACCTTTTTAATTCTTTATATATTAATTATAAATTAATAGAATTAAGTTTATATTAATAATTAAAGCGAAGTTATTTATACTCGGGTAAAGTTCTAAAATTATAATAATAACGAACTAATTAAAACTACGTAGAAACGGGCGAAAATAAAGTATAAAACTAAATATTATATTCGTAATTATATTTTAAACTTAAACTATATTTTTTAATAAATTTCGTTCGTATATATCTAGTTATAAAGATATTTTACGGAGAACCGGTATTAATAATAATTAAGAAATTTACGAACTACTTTAAAACTAGTAATAAAAATAATTACTTTATAAATATTATTAATCTACGATAACCGATCCGGGTAAAAGATAAAAAAGGGAAAAAGTAAATAAAGAAGAAAACTAAATAAAATAAAAAGAGTTAATATTAAATACGCGATAATAAGAAATTAATATTATTTATAAAGTTATTCTTTATCTTCTTTATAATATTATAAAAGTTATAAAATAAAGAATACCGAACTCTTTTAAAATATATACGATTTATATATTATATAGAAAGGCCCGATATAGTTACGATAATTAATATATAATATAAATATAATCTTAGTAATTTAAATCCAAATAATATTATCTAGGTAGTTATAGATAATTTTAATTTTATTATTAATTATATAGAAATAATCCTAGTATTATATCTACGGCTCGTAGAAATTAATAAATTAAATATTAAAGAATTAAAAGAAGGGAGTAATATTAGAATATAATAAAATTAATTATTTATAATTTCTATACCTTCTTTTATAAAATATAAAAGCGATAATACCCTAGTAGTTTTATAAAGTAATATATTTCTTAATATACTACTAGTAATTAATAAAAGGGAAGATAATAATAACCTAAAATTATAAAATAATAATTTACTCCTTAGAGAACTATTAATTAATTTCGTTAACGAATATAATAAATATATTAAGGGGGATCTAGAAATATAAAATAATTATATTTTTCTTAATATATTATTATTTAAAAATATCGATAATAAAGTTTAAAATATTTTATATATTTAGGAAAGTAAGACCCTTCTAGAGGTATTATTAATTTAAAATAATAAATATAAAAGCGATAAAGTAATAAAGGCGAGGGCTAGTAGTATCTCTTTTAATTTATTATATTAATTAAATAATAAAGGAGATTATATAATATTTATATTAAAACTAGAGAGTAGTATTATTATTATTAATATTTATAATATAAATAACGTATTATCGGTCGGTTAAAATATTTATTCTAATTTTAATAAAGGGAGTCTAGACGAGAATTATAATTATTATAATTTATTTTTAAAATTAAAAGAGACTTTAATATAAAATCTAATTATAATTACTAAATCGAATCGAGTTTATAAAGACGGTTTAAGCTCTTCTTTCTAATTAATTAATAAATTTAAGAATTTATCTTTATTATTTATAAAAGAGTTAAATTATTTAAATACTTTATAAATTAATTAATAAAAAGATACTCGGTTAAAGATCTCCGAGTAACGAGTAATATTATTACGTTTAATTAACTACGGTATTAGAAGAAGATATAAACCGGCTAGATCCCGTAATAACGAGGTAAAAAAATATAAACCGGCGAGATATTAAAAAAGTAAAAATAAAAACCCTAAAGTATATAATAAAGACTAAATTAAAAAATCTAGGTTAATATTTATCGAGCGAATATTAATAATAATCGAAAAGATTAAATATACGCGGGTAAATTTATAAAAGGAGGGAGAATATAAAAAAGAGAAAATCGAGGGTAAAAAAAAATTCTAAAAGATTTAAACTTCGTTAACGAAAAAAAGAGAGGATATAAATAAAAAAAAGAATAATAATAATTATTTAAGAGATAATAACTTTTCCGATAATAATAAATCGTCGACGGGGTATAAATATAATAGGTTTATAAATTTATAAAATCGCGTTTAAATATAATAAAGATTAGGGAAATTATTATATATAAAATAACCGGCGTTATTAATATATAGCGCGATAAGAATAAGAAATTAAATACTATATATATAATATATAAACTAGATCGAGAGTTTCTATAATTAAATTTAAATAAAAAGTAATATTTTTAATTTAATAATTAAATTAAAATTATAATAATTAATAACTCCTTTAAAAAAGGATAATCCGTAGTTTTAAAATAAATAATATTAAAACGAATTATTAAAAAACTTTATATAGATCGTATTCGCGTATTTAAATATAACGAGGTGAAGACGAATTTATTTCTACGATTTAAATCTTTAGATAATCGATATTATAAACGAAAAAATTTAAAAAAGAAAATATTATTAAAATTTTATTAAAGGACTCTTTAAATTACTAAAATAAATTTTATTAAAATATCAAATTAATAATATATAATAATTTTAAATTCAAAAGACCTTCCGCTCTATACTCTTTTATATTCTAATAAAAATATCGACCGTATAGTAGAGAATTTAGTAAATTATAGTTCCGAAACCGTAAAACTCGACCGAAATATTATTAATTATTAATTTAATTAATAGATTATCTTTATAACGGAAAAATTAAAATACGCGCGTAACTCGTTTAATTTTATATATTAATAACTAGTAAAATACGACGGCGATATTTATAATTTCTAAAGAAAGAGATATAAAGTTATTTTAAATTAAACGACTCTAATAAATTTCTTATCGGAAGATTAAAATCTACTATAATTACGAATTTATATAATTTATAAAATTTACGCGCTAAAGTTCCGTAGGATCGATAAAATAAATAAATTAAATATAATATATAAAAATATATTCTAGATATTTAAATATCCCGAATTATTTATTATTATTAATTTTTAATTATTAAAATCGGAATATACGAGAGTTTAATTTATTTAAATAAAATAATAATAATATTTATTAATAATAATAAAAATTATTTAATAATTCTAGTTAAAATCTTCGAAGATATATATAATCGAATATTTAAATAGGGATAAAGATTAATATTATATTATTACTTTAAATATCTTTAGAATTAACCGGCTCGATTTAAAGGGCGAGTTTTATAAATATAAATATAACTCTTTAATTACTCCGAATATAAAATTATACTTTAAAGTATTAATTAATAATTCCGAAAAAATTAAATAACGGAATTTATTTAGGCGAGGTAAATAGAGAGAGAAAAAGAATTCTACCGAATAAAGAACTCTATTTAAGGTAGTTAAGAAAAATAAAAACTATTTAAAATTTATATAAAAATAAATTAAATTAGAAGAGAAAATAGCGAATAATAATTAAAAAATTATTTAGGTATAATTTAATCTAGTAGAGAAATATAATATATAACGATTTAAAAAATATATAAATATAAGTAATTTAGTAGAGAAGTACGGCGTATAATAATTTAAAATTAAATACATATACCTTAATATAATAAAGAAGTAGAGTATATAGCGAGTTAAAATTAAATAAATATAAATTAATTTAATAGAGAAGTATAGTATATAACGATTTAAAATTAAATAGGTATATTTTATCTTAATAAACTAGTATAATATATAATAATTCGAAATTATATAAATATATTTTAAAAGTAAAGAAATATACCGTATAACGATTTAGAATTTATATAAATATAAATTAATTTAATAAAGAAACTTAACGCGTAATATTTTAATATTAATATAAATATAAATTAATTTAATAGAGAAACTTAGCGCGTAATATTTTAATATTAATATAAATATAGATTAATTAATAGAGAAACTTAGCGCGTAATATTTTAATATTTATATAAATATAGTTTAATTTAATAAAGAAACTTAGCGCGTAATATTTTAATATTTATATAAATATAGTTTAATTTAATAAAGAAGTTTAGCGCGTAATATTTTAATATTTATATAAATATAATTTAATTTAATAAAGAAACTTAGCGCGTAATATTTTAATATTTATATAAATATAGTTTAATTTAGTAGAGAAACTTAATATATAATAATTATTACTAAACGATAATAAATTAATCCGTATTAAAGTTTTAGAATTAGAGTAGCGGCGGGTAATAGCGATTATTACGAATATTAATATTCTTAGACCCTAGAATCTAATATAGTAGCTAGATAATATAAAAAATTTAGATTCTAATACGGAGAAGTTAATTATATTAATTTAAAGTAGAAGATATAAAAGTTTAAAGGATTTTAAGCGCGGGGTCGTTTAAAACTAACGTGAACTAGAGTAATAGAATGCTTTTCGGACTGCCGAGAAACCCACGAATGTGAACTTTGCCTATGGTAGGGAGGGTACGTCTCGATCCTCTCGTTATTCATCTTTTCTGTTTCAATTATGCCATGACTTCAAGGCTCACGGGACTGCGCTGCTATCTCTGAGATGTTGGGCCGACGTCACTGCCCGGCATCAGACTGCATGTTCGTAGTAACTTTCAGCTTAAGAACTCATGACTAAAGGCCTGTACAGAAGCTATCCCAAATATCGCGCCACTTCTCAAGCCCACAACCATTGGCGACATCGCTACATACTTCTTCTTCGGTGCTGGGGGTCCTTTCTTGGGCGGCGGGACCGGTCTACTCACAGGTAGTAGTTCAGCAAGTCGAACCGTGACCAAGGATCCAGAGAGCAGAGCAAGAATTGAGGCGGCATTCAAGGAATTTAGAGCCGACGTTTTGAGGAAGGAAGTGGATGCGTTGGATAGTGGCAAGGGCGTTGCTGGTGTTCTTGGGCTCTGATGTGGGCCTGACAGAGACGAAACCAAACTGTTCCAGTGGAGCTACGCGACAGGCTTTCTATACTAGCTTCGATATTCCAAGAGTGAATGTTGTCCTTGCAATCAACAACCCCACTCTCGCATTGAACAACAATGAAAGTTATGCCTGGTTCTTTCTTGTGAGTATCAGGCCCATCACACCCCGAATCAGAATAGTGGTTAATATTCTCGCGCTGCAGCACGTATTTTGGGCAAGTATATGCCTAGGAAACGTGCCTCCGGGAGGTTTCGTTCTGCCAGAGAGTAATGATATTCCAAGAATTTGCTACAAGTCTTTCGGGGCAGTCCAGAGTACGATCTGGCGGTGGATATATTGAAATGCTGGGAATGAGTGGCGCCAGCACTGGAACATCCTTTTCCTCAAGTTGGACGAAACAGGTCAGGTCCACAATTGCGAGTAGTGGAAATCACTCACGGAGACTCTCATCCGGATGTGACCCTAGATAGAACAAGCGCATATCAAGCAGCTGGAGTAGACAGCGCAACAACCCTGCGTACTGGTGAGAGAGAAATCGTCCCATTCTAGATGGTCCTGGCGCTGTTCTGCGCGATGTTCTTACTTGAAGGTTTTAGCGCGTAAGTTGGGAATAGAACTATAATTATTCTCTGCGTTTGAGGCTTCGACCTGGTCGGCGCCTAGCAAAACAAGAACCATTGGCTGGCACTGTCGACTTTTCGAAACGTTGTTATGGAAGAATATAGCGCAGCTGAAAAAAGGCAGCCGCTAGGTCATGTTGGTTAGGCGCTTATCCTGCCGACAGGAGCAGTTGTTGTAAGCCCGGGTTGATATGTAACGTGAAGTCGTCATTTCATCTTGCATGAGATATCTCTGGCGGCTACTCTGAGACTGAAACTATTCTGGCAGTTGGAAACAACTTCATCAAAAAGTGATTGGACCTCGGACTTGGAATCCCAAAAACCTTCTAACCTTCCACGTTGAGGAATCAAAGATAAGCTTTCGAAACAACTTGTATGAGTACTGCTGGGCGGCTAGCAGAGCTGCTTTGCTATAAGAAGTCGTCGTGTGCCACTGTTCGTGTCCATGTCATCTCCTTCGTAAGCCTATTCTTCACAGTCGCGTCTGATCCAAACGTCACCTTTGGCTCAGCAATTATCTATATACGCCTGTCTAGTCAGAGCTATACTCAGTCAAGCTCAGTCATTCTAAACCCATTTTACTTGCCGTGAGCCTCTTCGAATCCCTCGCCACAGCAGTCCTTCAACATGCCTATCCCTGTGTCCTGGCAGCCCTCGAACTCGATGAGCAGTAAGCCTGATGCACGAAGAGCCCACGAGAACATCGCCCGGCGAGTCGCACCGCGGGCAACAGTGAGCATCGTCATCAGGTAATTCGATCCGGCGCTTGGACCGCCGGCTGGTTGCTAATAGGGCTGGAAACAGGAGTCCTTATCATTCCAGCGTCAGCCAGCGCCGACAGCACATTCTCATCGATCTTGTCGACAGGAATGGACGCATCGATACCCGTCATGTCGCCCGCCGGCAAGGCCAATGGGTTCTGGAGCCTCGCCGTCACCCAAATCCCAGCTGGGGGACATGATGTTGAGCACCGCTGTCGCTGTGGGGACGGTGCAATGTATTGGTTTTGGTGCTTGTCTACCATTGTCGGACTGTTGTACCACAGCAGTGAAAGAGGAGAGATGTTCCAATCTCGAGGTTTTTTGCATCTTGCATTTTACTTGGTTGTCGCAATATGATTGTGGTATTGCGCATTGTATACTATCTTAGTGCAGTAGAACATCAACAGCGCGGTAGAATATCAGCATTGAACGAGACAAGTGTTCAAGTTCAGCCAATGCTAGTGATTTCCAGCGAATTTTCGTCGAAGAACCTGCGTCCTCTCCCTTTGACTGTTGTATTCAAGGAAATAAGCCTGGTGGACAAGAGTGACTCGATTTAAGAGCGATAGCCAATGACTCAATTTGCCGATGCAAGCCATGAAATTGGTATCGTTGTTACTAGGCAACAAACCTGTGAACCGCGCGACCGGTCGAAAGCCACCGCTATGTGCTTGCTGGTCAAACTTGCTTGATGGAGAATTGAACCATACGCGGGTCACAATATTCGGTACGGCCAAAACCCAGAAGCTATATACCTTGATGTCATTTGCAATCAATGGGATCAAAATGCTATTAAGAAGAATTCCGACGCTCTTCCGTATCGGAAATAGCATTGCAGATAATAGTGGCTTCAGCAGCGCTCACGACAGAGTCTGCAAACCAAGGGTGGGTCAAAATCTCAGACGCTGACGGTCTTTTTGTGGCATCAAACTGCAGTATGGTTCGCAGTAGCTCCTTGATAATAAAAGCCTCGCCCTCACCCAGATCTGCCCCCTTCTCACGGTCGAGAAAAGCCTCAAGCGGGGGCAAGGTCTCGATGTCATCCGGAGTCTGGCCCTGTCCAAGATTGCCGATATAGTGCCTCGTTGTCTCACCCTTTTCGTTGAAATATATAGATGACCGGGGATATCGAGCCAAGAACTCAGTGGGTAGGGGTCCCAATGTGGCAGCCATTTGCAAAACATGGTCGTCGTCAGTGCTATCGTCGGTGCCCCCCACATACTCGTAACCTTCACTGTCAATGTCCCCTTCATGCTGAAGATCATGTTCATGGCTTATCCCATCATTTCTTTGTTCTTCGTCTTCGATGTCGCCGTCCCATTGAGCTTCGTCGTCCTTCTCCTCGCCAACGGTTGTGGGGTCTATTTCTTCGCGATCATCTTCCTCCTCGCCAATCAAGATAAGGTGTTTTTCTTCATCCATGCCGGGGAGAGGGGCCATTACAGAAAACATCATTCTGCCTGTGATAAACTCGAACATGAGGCATCCGAAGCTCCAAATGTCCTGGGCTCGAGTGATAGGCTCACCGAGGATTAATTCTGGGCTGCGCAGCCCAAGTGGCGTCACGGGTTTTGCTGGCGACTGCGAGTCGAAGAAAGCGCCTCCGAAATCCGAGATTTTCATGAGAAGCGGAGGTTCAAGATCCACATAGTCAAACAGGGGCTGCTTCATCGCGATATATCGTGGGAATGAAGGATCAGGCTTGCGATCAACGTCTCTACCGACTTCCGACTTGGCTTGCGCCTCCGGAAGCCGGTTGCCTTCGAATGTGGTTGAGGGATCCGTAAATTGGGCCGGATGAAAATGAACAGTACCATCGGAGTCCTCGGTTCTGACGAAGTCATACCCCTGCTTATCCACCTGTGCCAGCTGGCCCTCATGGAGAGACGAAAGATCCTTCACGGAGAATAAGATATTACCCGGCTGCAGATCGCCATGCGAAATTCCGTTCTTGTGTAGGAAGTCGATTCCGAGAAGCGTCTGCCGCAGGATAGACTTCGCCATCCAGAGGGGATAACGGCCTCTCTTATCCGCATCTCTATGCAGATCGTTCCCGATGACAGGTTCTCCTGGCTCGCTAAGAAGGGTCCTCAACTTAGGGGGAAGGTTCTCGAACATTGTCGATGTACTAGGACCCATGACATCGAATGCAAGGCAGCGATGAAGCCCGTTAGGACCCTGGTGCTCGAAGGAATCTAGCAGCGTCATGACGTGCTTCTTGCCGGGATGTTGAATATCCTCGCGAGATAGGTGTTCAAGTATGTTCGACTCATGCTCTGTCGTGCTTGATTTCGCTGTGGTGACCTTGAGCGCAACGTATGTGTTCATCCTGGCATCTGTCAGCTATCAAAAAAATGATTCTCTCCGGACGTCAACGACTCCTTACTCTCGATCTCTCACGAGCCACACTGTCGAGAAAGCTCCAGCACCAAGCTTCCTGAGAATCTTGTATCGCGATCCACGAAGAGTATCGCCAAAGTGTATTGGATGCAATTTTCCAGGCCCATAGTCATCGGTAAACTCTGCTGTTTCGTCCATATATTCGGGATTCGGGTCTGACTCTAATGATTCATCTTGCCCAACTGTTGCAACGATCGGCGGAACGCCGTCTGAGGATGCCGCCCGAGAGGACATGTTAAACAACTGATAGTTCCTGGTGGAGATAGCAGAAGGAAAGCCTTGCTGACCAAAGACTCGGACACAATGCAGCTTCAAACACAATCGAATTTCACCGTTTGGGTAATACGGCCGATCACGCCCCAGTGTTCTAATGCTAATATGTGCGCGAGAGAAACTTGCAGAGAAAGGGCGGGGCATAAATAGTATTGTTGTAAGATCTTCTGGGAAGGAAGTTACAGCACTGCCTCTTGAATTCCAAGGTTGCTTGTCCACGTCCAGACATGTGTTGTTGGTTCAAAAATAGGCAATTCAGCCCTTTGAAGCCGCGCGCCTAAACACGGAACAAGGAGCCAGGATATCAATAGCTCATACGCCCGATTCAGGCCTCAGGAACCAGGGAAAGGCTCATAATTAAGGATAAACGTATGTTGTACTAGGTAAATTATTCGGTCGTAGGATGTGTTGATGCCATGGACCCCAATCGAAACCGAATTTATGCGCCAAGAAATCAGCCTTATAGAGCTTGGCACAAAATCTTGAACGCCACGCTATCGACAAAATAATTGAACAAGTGACCCTAGGGCTGCCCCGGGAGACCCCCAATGAGCGCCTGAGACCACCCTTGGGGACCCTCTAGGGGCTCGCTTAGGGGCTCGCTTAGGGTCTATCTTAGGGGCCCCACCTTGCCAATTATTTTGTCGATAGCGTGAACGCGTCCATGCGTCTGAACTTCTGAACGCGAAGAAATGGTAATTCCCCCACAGCTTCATTGCTATGCCATTACTACTTGAGGCATCCGCGGGCGCTGCAAGGATTTAAGATCTGGTTTTAATGCTTTCTTACTGCTACTAAAACAGTCACTGACTCGAGTACCGTAATCCGGGACTTCCCGTGCCATGCCTTCCTCGAATGTACATCACCCATCTACCCCTCGCAGCGGCCATTGCACCGCGTAGCACAAACCTGCCATCTCTCCAACGTTAAGCCCAGCGTCCGGCCATTAGCTTCTCCTTAGCCGTCGGGATTGTCCGACTTTCCAACCACTGCTCACTAAATACAGCAGTCATGGACTCGGATGGAATGCCGATATGGCAGGCTTCTGTTTGGCCTCAGCATTAGATATAGTGCTCCTCTCGCGTTGTAATCTTGCACCAAGTAATCCGCACCAATCTCCAATAGTGATTGAACCAAGCACTGAGCTGCCGTCCCTCGCTGATCGTGCCGCCTGGAGTAGCACAGTATGTCCATAGGCGGGTTCTTTGTGCTCAATGTCTGCACCATGACTGGTGAAAAGGCTCCACAACGCATTCGGGACTTAGCGATGGTTTTCATTCGTTCCGTCCCATGGACTGAATAACATAGCACCCAAATGCCCACGAAAGCCAGGGTCCATACAGGGTCCTCGTCTGAAAGTTTCAAACCAAGGCTCGAGATATAGTTTTCGATATCCCAGGCACCTTGTGAAAGGCAATCAAATACCACTGCGTGCCGAGTGTCGTGGCGGAAGGCTGCAAGCTAAAACACCAGCGATTGTCAGTATTCTATCTCCATCGAGGTAAGAGTCCTTGCCCCACAAACAGCAGTTTTTACCTTCCCGATATCTGTTCCACGGCCTTATCTCTCCGGTGGAAAGCATGCGCTGTAGACCGGGCAGATGCCTTTGCCCAGTATACTCCACAGTTTTGGTGCGTATCACGTAGTATGGATTGATGCTGGATCCATGTGCCAGCTGCATACCCTTTCTGGACGAAGCATACACACCATTGTAGTGAACATCATGACTTGGAACGAAACGGAAAGAAACGCCTACAACACTAGTTGGCAAGTTATTGCAATCGCCAACTTCTTCTTCCAAACTCCATTCAGACTTCCTACGTTACTGTGGTGGAACACTATCCGCTACTAGGTTCTCTTGGTGGATTTTGACTTCGTACAGCTCTCAACCTCCGAAGAATAGTCGCGAGACATGGAGCCACAGCCCGCAACTTCTTGTGGTTCTTCATCGTGGTCTCCCACTTGACTAGAGCTTTGACCATTGCATATAGCTACTGCTTCACGCCAAAATGTGACTAATTCCATATGCTCGTTGCACAACGGATGAATTTGGTCTTCGGAAAGCTTTGTCGAAGACTCGGACCGCAGGTCGGCGACTGCGCTTTCAAGGCTACATTTCATCAGTATTAATGAGAGAGTATCGTGCCTTCTAAGCTGGAATGTTGGGCCAAAGCGGATTGTGAACAGGGTGTTCCGTGTCCAAGCTGCTTCGAGGACAGGAGTGGTAGCATTGACTCCAATTGTTTCCCGTCAAGATATCTTCTCCATATCTTTCGGTCGCTCTGCAGCTGATATCTGTGGGTCGATGGACGGATGTATCGGACATTTCCTTGAAGGATGAGCAGTCTCCTGGAGCTTGTTCTTCCTACGCTTACTACTTCCTAACGAAGTTTATCGTTACCAATCCGCAACTCGGTCTGCAGGCCCCCCTGCCTCAGCGCCATTGTGGACCTGGCCTCTTCGATGCCGCTCCGAATTGTGCCGAACTCGGTTGATAATAACTGCTTAGTCCCCGTGACTGAGGTTTGCAGATCACTACGCACGCTAGTGACCTCCGGATTAGGCTCTTTAACTCTCTCTGTGTTGATGATGTCGTGTTTCATGTGAATAGCTTAGGATCTGTCTGCTATACAATGGTGAATTTCCATAGCGCCCAACGACCGAAAGTGCAGTATCAATGCGCCGTCCAAGTCCCTCTAGCGTTGCAGGATGTTGCTCAATGTCTCTCTCATCTAGTACCCTTTTGACATTGTTTGCAAAAGCTTTAAATTTACCAGGCTTCTTCTGGAAGGTGGTGGAAGATTTCTCAATTTCGAAGAACTCTGCTTGGCAATCTTGTAGTAATGACTGTAAGGCGTTAACCGAGAGTCTATCTTTTGTGATGAATATAGAAGTGCTGTAACGCTTCACAACTTGATCGACTTCTTGGAGGACATTTTGGAGATGTCCTAGCTTTTTAGTCAGCCTCTATATGCTCTTAGGCGCCTCTTTCACAGCGCGAAAAGAATTGTAGAGCGAGGCCACCAGATAACAGGTTAGGTCCGTGAGACCAGCAAGCGATGCAGCACTTGTGATTACGGAGAGTGGCTCTGTCATTTTGTGCGGAACGAAAACAAGAATGAGGGGGACTATATACAGATTTGACAAGAAAAGTAGGCAACACTCCGCTCTTAGTTCGCGGGGTAGTGCGGCCATCTTGGCCACTGATACAAGGCTGGCCCGGCTGGCAATACATAATAAGCATTGACGGACCCGCTGGGTTATGGCTCATGTCCAAGGAGATTACGAAGAATCCGTGTCATGCTCAAACATTAGGTAGGGTGCGAACAATTACTCCACTGATAGGCGGTCCATCCAGTGGTATCTTAGCATCTGCTACCGGAAATGGGAAAATCTGTTTAGGGACGACTCTTGAATCTCACACAACAATACTTTATACTGGCGCAACATCATGAGTCACAAGAATCTGCACTCCGCCCATACAAATTCCAGCCTCTTTCCTTGATTCAAAGGTATTCATTGAGGCACATAAATGGACACTCCCCTGATGATTACCAAGACCTTCTCTGAACGGAGGGAGCACCCGACCAGCCAAATGGAGCATTATCATCTCCTATCAGATGAATGCCTTTGTTGATCTTGCTTTGAATTGCGCCACTAAATCATCGGAATAGATTAGTTGTGATCACCTTGCATGGAGACTCGACCACAACGTGTGTACCTAATCACTGCTGCCTAGATTAATCTAAGAGATACTTAAGGTCCCTTTCGTACTTCCGACTTCACACCCTTTCCAGTAACCTCGAGATCGTGGTATCCGTTGTCCCGCGGCCTTATTTCTCAAAAGGGTAGAGCCCGTCAGCAACATGAGAAGTCTTTCGGAAGGATGGGAAGAGTCGAAGATAAGATATCTAGCGGCCGATTCGCCCCGCTTTAAGTCACGGGAGGAACCGCGAAGGCGCCCGCAAATGGCCCCCGGAGCCGCCCAGAAAGCTTCTCGTTTAAGTAGCCTTTTACTGTAAGTTTTTCGCAATCAGCGGCAATGTTCACCTTTACTTAAAGTTCCCAGAGTGCCCAAAGCCAGTCGCCTTTCTCTTATCGTGTTTCGTCACCCCTCGTCATTCCCAGATACATGTCCTCAAGCTCAGAACAAGCAAGGAAATCCTTCCGTTATCATTGGGATCACTATGGCAAGGGACCCATATCTCACATGGAATTTGGGCATGCACGATCACTCACATGAGCTTGGTCGGAAATCAGGTGCCGAGTTACCTAGTATGGAAGGTGATTGTGTGCTCGAAAGAAATTCACTGGTCGTTATCTTGCGAATACGGCATAGTCCTACCTTTGGCAGCTACGAGTACAGTGCTGAACCGCCCCGATCACCTTCCCCGCAGCCAATGCAACAGCGATCTACCCTGACTCGTACAACGATCGCATGGAATAGAGGGTATCCACTGGTTAGACTTATCTTATTACTCGGCCCTGGCTCGACGTTGCCTCTATCGCTCTCCGGCCATGGGGAGGTAGATTGAGGCTAGAAGCGCTCGGAGGAGTCCTGCTAGATGCCAATTGGTTGGGAGGGAGCATAAGTGAACCATCAACTGCACGCAGCCTCGGTCGTGAAACCATGAGGGGTTTGGATTATCGGGACTGGGCAGGTGAAGTGAAGGAAGAGATAAGACTTTCTGGCAGGTGTCACGCGCTGCTATGCCCCCACCAATTGCCTCGGGTGCGGACAGCATCTATCTCGCGATCGCCCTTGCTTGTGTTCAAAAGCCGCCTCGTAACCCCCTTGGACGCCCTCCCTTCTCTTCTATCACTCGCCATACGCCATGTCGTCCTTCGCAAAGAGATTTGGCTTCGGCCAGAAGGGTGAGGCTCCCATGCCCAACGCGACCTCCAGCCCCGAATCAGCCTCTACAGAAGATGTCAAAGAGAAAGGCCCCGCAGCCGTCTCGACGGGCGTCGATTCAGCTGGCAGGCACTTCTCTGAGGTCGAGGCCAATACGACTCTCAGACAGATCAAGAAGAAACATCGATGGGACCCCAATCTCCCAGAAGAGTTAGAGGAAGAGATCGAAGAGACTACAGATGAGCATAACCTTGCTGGAGAGCTTCGTCTAGTCGAGGAGTTCGTGGAGAACTCTCCATACCCTGAAGTCCGCGCAGCTGTGCGCAACGTAAGTATACCCTACACCCAAGTCGTGATATAGACTGAGCATAGGTTCCAGTATGACGAGGATGTCCCTATCAACACTGTCAGAGCGTGGGTACTTGGCATACTCTTGACAACTATCGCCTCAGGCCTTAACGCTCTCTTCGCCTTGCGTCAACCCGCTATCACCATTACCTCCTTGACGGTCCAATTGGTCGCATACCCTCTTGGAGTGGCGTGGTACCACGCTATGCCCACTCGCCAATTCCGCGTCTTTGGGAAATCGTTCAGCCTAAACCCCTGTCAATTCAACATGAAAGAGCATACAATCATCGTGGTCATGGCCAACGTCAATGTTGCTGGCGGTGTGGCATATGCTACGGATACTCTTACAGCACAACGAGGTTTTTACGGACAAAACTTTGGATGGGGCTTCAACCTTCTCCTATGCATATCGACCCAGATGATCGGATATGGTCTGGCTGGTGTATTCAGGAAGGTCCTGGTTTGGCCAGGTATGTCCACACCTCGATGCTGAACCTCAGTGCACTAAAGTCTCCTAGCTGCCATGATCTGGCCCACGAGTCTGATCAACACAGCCCTTTTCTACGGCTTACACGATCAGTCCCAGACCGATCCTGCGAAAACGAACGGCTGGAGGATTTCACGCTACAAGTACTTCTTCATTGTATTTGCAGGCTCTTTCACTTGGTACTGGTTCCCAGGCTTCATTGCACCGTTCCTCAGTGTCTTCTGCTTCGCTTGTTGGGCACGCCCAAACAACGTTGTGGTCAATCAACTCTTCGGCGGCTGGAGTGGCATCTCGCTTCTGCCAATCACTTTCGACTGGACTCAGATCTCGGCCTATGCCCAGAGTCCTTTAATTCCACCTTGGCACGCGATTGCAAACACCATGATCGGAGTGGTGCTTTTCTCCTGGTTCACCACCATCGGGGTCCACTATACCAACACTTGGTATTCCGACTACCTACCCATTAGCGACTCTCAGAGCTACGATAACACTGCCAATCTGTACAACGTGAGCAATATCCTCACCCCAGATTTTACGCTCGATCTGGCCAAATACGAAGCATACTCGCCGTTGTTCCTTTCCACCACCTTCGCTTTGGCTTATGGTCTATCGTTCGCAACAATCTCCGCTGTCATTGTTCAGACTGCGCTCTTTCATGGCCCAGATCTATGGAGGCGAGTTCGCAATATCCGGACTGACGAAGAAGATATTCATTACCGAATAATGAAGAAGTATAAAGACGTGCCTCAATGGTGGTATGCCTCGCTGTTCTTGATCATGCTTGGTGTTTCGCTCGGTGTTTGTCTGGGCTACCCGACCAACATGCACTGGTGGGGCTTCTTCGTCGCCATGATCATTGCTATTGTCTGGTTCGTGCCTATTGGCATGATCCAAGGCATGACGAGTGTTCAGATTGGTCTGAACGTCTTCACGTAAGTCCATTTACCCAGGCCTCTCGCGAATGTTTTGTCCCAAACTAACATGCCAAAGCGAATTCATCACTGGCTACATTCAACCCGGCCGCCCACTCGCCATGATGCTCTTCAAGACCTACGGCTACATAACCATGGCACAAGGTCTCTACTTCGCCCAAGACCTCAAACTGGGCCAATACATGAAAATCCCCCCTCGTTCCATGTTCATGGCACAAACAATCGCCACCCTTTGGGCCTGCATCGTACAAGTTGCAGTGCTTGAATGGGCTCTCGGCGGCGCTATCGCAGATATTTGCACCCAACACCAAGCCAACAAATTCAATTGTCCCAATGGTCGTGTGTTCTTCAACGCCTCCGTTATATGGGGTGTGATCGGCCCGCAACGTATTTTCTCTGCAGGAAGCTTGTACGCCAACCTCCAATGGTTCTGGCTCGCCGGCATCCTCGCTCCCATCCTATTCTACCTCCTCGCCCGCGCCTTCCCTCGCATCCCCTTCCGCTACCTCTCCGCACCCCTCATCTTCGGTGGCTCCGGCCAGATCCCACCCGCAACACCCCTCAACTATCTTGCTTGGGGTATTGTCGGCTTCGTCTTCAACAAGCACATCCGAAACAAATATCGTGGATGGTGGATGCGATTCAACTACATCACTTCCGCTGGCTTGGATGTAGGATTGGCGATCTGTACGATTGTGATTATTCTGTCGCTTAATTTGACGAATACCTCTATGCCGAGCTGGTGGGGAGTGAGCGCTGCTAATAATAATGCCGATAATTTGGATACGGCGGTCAAGATTGTGAATCCGAATCCTAGTGCAACGGGGAGGTTTTTCGGACCGACGGCTTGGTAGGCGGGGGTGTTTGGGATGCTTGCAGCGAGAGGGCAGATGATTGCGTGCAACGAGTTTCTTTCTTGATGATGACGGTGATGACGACATGTAAGCTATTATAAATACCTACTTCCTCATAAATCTCCCAAAAAAGACTCATCCAGAAACATCGTGGATATCTCATCTCTTTTTGTGGTCCTTACTGTGTCCCCTCGGTTGTAAACTTCTTTTGCTGTATTAAAGGAAGCTGGAGCTGAGGTAGAGACTTGTCCCATTGGCACACTGCCATTACTGCTATTATCATTACTACAGGAACATCTACTAGTAGCGGGATGGGGGTGGCACTGACTGGTTCACACATACAACCATCGAAGCTCTAATCTTCAATGTCGCGTTTTCAATATGATCATTGGGCTTCAGTTGGCTTGATCAACTTTGAGCAGTGTTGGAAAGCTGTTTTTGAGGTTCCTGCTAATTGCGCTGGTAGAATCACTCGAGGTTTCCGGAATAAGACTCCTTGATGCTGTTCTACAAGATATAGAGCTTTCTGAGATTCGCCATGGTATTGATCGAGCCGAAACAAGAGACATGAAGGATTATCCTCGCAGGATATCTGGGACGGTCGCCAAGTTCTGCTTTCTAGCTACTCTCACATACACTACCAAGCCCGTGGTCAGTGTCAAAAATACTTGATATTAGGAAGGATGGATCCGTTTTACGGAGTATGGCAGATACATTATTATATATATAGTAGTAAGTGAAGTGGCCAGGGTTATATTACCGGCCCCCAAGCTTGCAGGGGCTTTAGTGTCTTGTCATTCCGACACAAACAGTCTCGTTGCACCACGTCATCTCAGGAGTGGTTTCCCACATTTCCCTATGATTGACTTTGGAGCGGTGCAATGCTGATAACTAAATTCCCGGGGCAAACATGACGGTGAATTACCTTCTTAGTGCGGCCCAATAGCCCAAAGTGATGCGGGCTCCGTTGCTCCCACAGGTCTGTAAGCGATGGCATAGTGGGCTGTTGAGCCTTGTAAGGTTGACCTTATAATCCTTTGGAACCGAGGCCACGAAATCATCTAGAGGTGTTACAGAGATCTCACAGCGTGCTTCGACACAGAGCTTACCGTCAATAGAGTTGAGTCGAAGATGACGCTCTGCAGCTATTGCCAGAATATCCCGGACTTCTTCGAGGGCGACGCAGCGAGCGAAAATGCATGGACGAGATACCAGATTCCCCATATGCCCGTGAATTCTCTGCATGAATCGGCAGCTTCTGGATGTCCACTGTGCAGGAATCATCTCTTCTGGCATTGAAGCAGACTTTCTACCCCCGGAAGGGCAAGCAATTCATGGGACCGACTTAGGATTTGCTAACATAGATCCCCACCAAGCGTTCATTCTGAACGTTGACATCGATGATGTTAAAATCTTCTACTATCAGGTGCCCACCTCTTTCGGTATGTGGCTATACTTGTTTGAAAGATCTTGAGTTTGCACTGAATTTGTTGAAGCAAGGCGTCTTCCGTATGCTCGACTCGACATTCTAACTGATGAGACGGTACTAATGAAGGCTTGGCTTAATGAGTGTATGGAGTGCCATGATAAGTGCGTCGCTCCCACTAAGGCGTTTTGGCCTACAAGACTGCTTGATTTGAAACATTCCCAGGGCTCTCGCAATCTGGCGTTGGTGGATGGACGGCATAGTTCTGATGAGAAAGCATCATATGTGACTCCAAGCCATTGTTGGGGTCCTTTACCAAGGAGGACAGCTACGACGAGCAAGGCTAATCTTGCAGAGCGCAGAGATAGTATTGGCCTCGACGAGCTGCCGTTAACATATCGAGACGCTGTCGAAATCACCCGCAGCCTTGGTATACGCTATCTGTGGATCGACTCGCTCTGTATTATACAAGACCAACCAGACGACTGGGAAACGGAAGTCACATTAATGGGACAAGTCTACGCTCAATCGATCTGTACGTTGATTGCGTCAAGTTCGGACAGCCCGGATAGAGGCTGCCGTGTTAATGCTCAAGCGAGGACGCCTTATGAGCCTCGGAACGATGCTCGCCCAAGAAAAGCAGAAGAGAACAATCTTCCCGTTGATCTCAAGATAGGAGCGCGCCGGATTAGATTCTTTAAAAACAGCCCCCTTGACTGGAACAACGAATGGGACCAAGGTCCTTTGCGGCAGAGAGCATGGACTTTACAAGAGCGAGAATTATCACTACGGAGCATCCATTTTTCTAAGAATCTACTTCTGTGGGAATGCCAATCCGCAAAGGCTTCCAGCGAATTGCCCTGGATGCAAATGAAGATCGAAGATCCGCTACCCAGTTTTTTGCTCAACGAGATCGCTGAACTCCGGCATGAAACTGAATTAATGAGGCTAAGAGAGCGCTGGTTCAAGATAATCGAAGATTTTTCGTCAAGAAATTTGACATTTGAATTGGACAAGCTACCAGCACTATCAGGATTAGTGCAAGAGTCGATGAAAATGCATGGTAGTTACTACGCTGGGCTTTGGGAGAAGGATATGCCTTCTGCTCTACTTTGGAGGACAAGGAATGAGATCTATGTTCCAGAAAAAAAATTACCAAGGAGACCGTCCCAGTACAGGGCCCCAACATGGTCATGGGCTTCCGTCGAAGGGGATGTTACTTACGAGAGCCAGATGTTGGACCACGGTGGAGCCCGAGACAGTTCCCGGAAGGCAGACTGTGACTTTGGGAAGTTCCAAGTACGAGGCACCGCTGAAGGCCAGAATATCAGTGGAGCAGTCTCAGAGGGTAACATATGCTTGAGCGGCTCTCTAAAAGTCGCCACTTTGAATACAAATGTGCCTGAGGTCACCGGGTCTCCTCACCACAGAGGCTGGAACGCGCTTTCGAAGGTAGATGGAGCCACAATAGGTGCGATTTACATCGATGTCCTTTCTGAGCTGGGGCATGGCCAAGCGATCTTCTGCCTTGGAGTACGTAACGAACGATACTGGTCCATGATCTCATTACCCGATGAAGTCTATGGCCGAGGGCCTGAACCGGAAGATGACGAAGAGTCAAGAGCGTTGATCATGGGCCTGGCACTTCTTGACGACGAAAAACATCCTGGCGCTTATAGAAGGGTTGGACTTGTGCGTTTGGATGAGGCAATCGTGCTTCTTGGGCATTGAACCTCGTGAAATCACCATCTATTGAGAATGAAGTACAGAATACTGGTTATGCTACTGGAGCTTGCGTGGTTATCACAATGTTCAACATCGACGAAGTTCTGTGCATTACTCCGAATGATGGTGAGGAGGTTGAGTCATGGACGTGCACCGCGCGCGTAGTCGCATGTCACTATGCGGATGTAAGGTTTCAGCGGGCTGGAATACTACCATAATAAGCACCGCCAATGCTTGAACTATTGATGAGGTTTGTACTGATGTTTGGGAGAACCCGCCGTGCCAGTAAATATCTACAATCAGAAACCGCCGAATGAAAGCTACATGCAACCTTCAACGTACAACATTCCACCTGCTCGGGAATCACACATATGACGCGCCACGAACCAAACAGCATGCTCAGTTTCACACTCGTTATCAGCATCTTTTGTTGCCTATCTAGCATGGCAATTGCTGCCTCGCCAATCACCCAACCCGATGATCTTACACGCTCAAGCGACGAGGCAACCACACTCCTCCTGCTCGCCGACAACGGCACACTTATTCCTCCGGTAGCTCTGAATACATCCAACATTCCCGATATCAACTCAAGGATCTTCACTACACTCAACCTTTCGGTAACACCAGTACACTGCTTCTCACTGGACCAAGCCCACCCACGGCGAAGAATTGTTTATGACGACTACCTACTGGCCTTGGAAAAGATCGCCGTCATGCGAGACGCCATGCAATCGCGTCAATGGGAGTTGGCACCTAGCGGGATGCGGGACTGGCAGTCAGGCTCCGCTACGATTAGACTCGGAGGCCCACTCCAAAGGACGCCGTTCGCGTTCCAGATTATTTATATTGCACATCTGGCGGCGACGATTGCGGCAGAGTGTTTGACGCCGGAGAAGGGGTTTGTGGGAGGTGGGCTGAGGTTTGGGGTCAGCGACGAGTTTGCGGTGCTGATTATGGGACGTAGGAACCCGCCTGGGCAAGCGGATGCTGCGAATGAATAGTATGTTTTGTGAGTCGGTATATTAACCTCAGGATGACCCTTGAATTTAGATAGGGACAACAATTGCATATCTGAGCGGGGCATAACAGTACTATCCTGGAGGGTGGCCTTGGATTGGTAGGCAAAGCTCCTGAGACTCTGGCGGCTTGTATGGCATGGAAATAGAGAAGTCGTCCTGAGGTAGTGTCTGAGTTCATCATATCGTCTATTGACAATTCCAAGTCTTTCAAAACATCAAATGGACACAATAGAGCATTGTGGATGTTGACCTTCATTGCAGTATTTCCTGTCTGACTTGTCGTGGGTGTCCAACGTGTTTTCCGTTACGAGAACGGAGTTCGCAATACGCGTCGTTCCAGCTATATCAGATGGCCCTTCCTCAAAATTTCGATCATGACGCGATTCAAATCCCTCGAAGACCGACATTCCAAACGAAGCGTGTAAAAGGAGGCCACAAGGCGCGGACAGTATCTTCTTCGATGAGAGAGTAGTTCGGGGTGATCAAGTACATGAAGCTTACGAGGTTACGGATGAGGATCAGGACCAATAGCTCAGCCACCAGCATGCAGAGGATCTTCACGAACCCAAGCAGTATCCATTTCAACCCAAGCAGGATAGGTTGGACATGATACCAAGCCTTCATGAACAACCTTATCGTGACTTACTGACTCCTAGCAAACGTGTCGACCTGACACGATGGGGCCCGGATGGATTGCATGTATGTCCAGGCTTTCAGAAACCATTTTTTGACGCATAACCAGATTCTGCTTCTTCGATCATTTTCCCGGCATTCCATCTGCTTCACCTCTGCGTCGACTTTAGCTTTGAACTCTGCTTCGAAATCCAGAAGTCCTGCGTCCTCTTGCTCTACAGTCGGAACTAAGGTAGAAGAGGTTTGAGTCTGACATGGTCTGGTAGATGATTTGAGTGGGTCAGTGCTACCGATTTCGGGCTCCCATTCTATCATCACCTATAATTTTCGCATTCGTACCATACTTCGGTTGCCGTGTCTGAGGTAGCGGTTTGCTCATCTGCTTTGGGTGCAGTCTTATCTACCATTTGGGCATATTAGGCTCTGTGCTATCAAGTTGGGGCCGAGCATTGGTCGCTATCCAGGTGGGTTTTCACGCGACATACCTTCACCTGCTCCGTTTCTGAGTCGCCAGTTCCTCCAGTTTTCTTCCTACTCGTCCGCTGCTCTCGATGTTAGCTTCGAACTTTCCAAGTCTTGCTCTCGAGGTTGGTAGGCGTCCATGGCTCAGAATCCTCGTATATGTGTTTTTGGTGGCATATTTTCCATGTTATACAAGATACATGCGCGGTGCTAGTAGTAAGGAGTTGGTCTCTTATACGATCATCGATAATGGAGGAAACACCTTCCAAATAGATTGCGCAAGTGTAAAGTAGGCGCGAAGTAAGTCGTAGGCACAAGCATTCGAGTCAATACAACGATTTGTCTTTGATCAGAGATATTGACAGGAAATTCGAGCGAAAACAGAGGAACCAGTACTATAATTGTTGGGTCACCACTTGATGAAGCTCATGCATCAACTATCGTAGGTAACGAGGGATAAGGAACAAAGAAATTTCGGAGTAACTAGAGGCTAGGCAGTTTACCTAAAGAGTAGTCATCTAACGTGATTCAGCTCATATACCCTGGAACTTCGTTGGTGGAGAGTTCTCATGGTCTTCTTAATAACTTTGTAAATCGGCTGAAGGTCAATTAGAGACCAATGGTGATGCTAAAAGCAACATGGAAGGCTGGAATAAATATATGAGTGGGATTTAGGCAGCTATTGCCTATACAATCATGTTATCATACCGTCATGAGCATCTCGTCGTCATTTCCATCATTCCTAGGGCATGCATCATGGTAGTAGTATTGTCACAACTGCCTTCCTGTTGGCCCATACTAAATTCGGCTACTCTACTATCTCGAGACATGCTTTGCCACACTTCCCCTGGACCATCTCTCCCCCAGGACCTTTGGGGGGAAATTGCTGGCGTTCTAACCTCGAGCGTTTTTTATCAAGAGCCCGGACCAAAATTTCCTAGGAAAACCACGAGCACAGCGGCGTAGCTGATAGAAAGTCAGGATGTTGTAACAAGAATCTGATAAAATATGACGAGACAGAGCCTGAAGGATGCGAGAACTTGGAGAGCAATGACTTTTGCAATTTACTGCTTTCAGGGCAGAGGCCAGCATCGTTCGACCCATTTTGGGTGATTAAAAGATGGCTTTTGCACCCGGAAATCTAAGTCTGATTATGCAAAGAAACCCTCAATAATACATTCTATGACGTCAAATTTGATCCGAACACCAAAACAACCAGACACCTCGAATCACGAAGGGGGGTGTAAACGAGTGATGAAGTAACTCACGTGGCAGTAGCCGCCAACATCTCATGCCTTTTCGCCTTGGTGGCCACACCGATCGCGATGCTGAAAAGTAGCGTGAACACCATTATTAAGACGATCTTCAACGTAGCATGTCCGGGCACAGTGAACAAGACCGCGGAGGGCCCAATCAAGAGACCAACAGTCGTAAGAGTGAGCACAAGCCGTACCAGCATATCGGTCCGGTACTTGCTGATTAAGTGTAGATTTCGATCATTTGTGACGAGGCCTTGCTCTTTGGAAGTGAAGAACTTCTGAAAAGGTGTCAGAAGCCGCATATACTCCAGCAGTAGAGCAGCCCTCACATAGGCTGAAAACATACCTTCATTATGTTTTGTGGAAGGCATGCAGTGAAAGTGTCCTCGACTACACCATCGAGCCAGCCCCATTCTTGTCCATTCGAAATGGCTACAAAGTCATCCGTGTGTTTGAGGAATGCTGATTCTTCCCGAGAAAGAGGCTTATGATCCCAGATCCAGTTGACAAAGCTTTTCAGATCCCTTTGGCAAGGAGCTTTGAGTGAGACGTATATACGTATCCGGCTTACCAGCTCATCTGATACATTCTCGGCTTTAGAATATAATCATCCAGCTGCGGACAAGCAGAAGACTTACCATACTCCTTGAGCTTGTCATCTATTGTTTGAATCAAAGTCTTCCTTTCATCATCTCCTGATTCGTCTGTTTTCCTTGACATGAGCCTTGGACATATTCGGTCCGGGCAAGCATCAGCGTCCTCGTCGTCCATATCCGTGAGCTGTTTTTCCAGTTTGGAGAGTTCGTCTTGGCGATATAGGAGTACCCGACTCCGTAAGAAACCATATTTTCTACATATCAAGAAGTTTTCGTCACAATTCATGAAGGCCGCCAGTTGCGAGTAGCCTCTCGGATGGTCGTCAACTAAAGGAGGTCAAAATCTTTCCGAAAACTTTCGATGATGCGAGTTGCTTACTTCGCTGGATGAGTTTAGTCCTTTCGTCTTCGCTTGACACAATACGTGGTCTTGTACTCGATGAGGAGAGTCTGCGTAGGTAACCTGTGACCTTACTTCGAAAGCCATCGCCCTTAACATCTATACTCGATCAGCGACAGCTGAGTTTTCCCGATGATCTTTGGCGGGGTGCCAACCATGCTCCGCGATTTGGTTCTCTTCGCTGGACTCTCTGATGATGCCCTTTTCAGGATCGCTGCCATCGTTACCAGCCCAGTCGCCTGATGAGACTGCCGTAGTTGTGGGTGATGTTGGACTCAGCGGAACAGCAAAGGGTGGAGAGCCCGGAATGGTATCATCTGGCATCTTCGCAATGATGCGCTAGAATGACTCCCGCGAGTGAATTTGAAATATTTTACACAAGCTCCCCGAGCAGACATTAAGCAGTCCTCCAACACTTATCAAGGTCTCTTCGAGTCTACACGAGGCTGCCAGTTTGTGGTTTGAATGCACCCGTTGAGGATTTCGGAGCTGAGCCCCCCTCAGCCCCCATGCATGATGACGCCCCAATGAGGAGGGGCAAAGGGACGGACCCGAACAGCTGAAAACCGCGCGCTCCGCCACCCGGCTGCCTTGGAAGGAATAAGAGGCGAAGTCAGAGGTTGAGAAGTCAACTTCGGAACCCTTTGCAATATTGTATTGGCTAAACGAACGAATCTCGAGTCCTCGACCCTATAGACTGGAAAATGCCTCGTGAATCTCCGTGTGCCTTGTGCCCCAACCACCCAAAACTCTAGGGATGAATTTGCAGATTCTCCTCATAGAAGATTTTGCTCTCAACCTTGCCATTGCGGATCAACTTGTATTTCCCATCCCCAAGTACTTGGTAGACTTTGTATGCATTGGGGTTTGCACGGCCTCGACCGCCCTTGGCATAAACCTTCTGGTCGACTTTGTAGAGTTCGAGGAACTGAACGCCGGAATTATCAGCAAATGGGCCTCCTAGTGATCACCAGAGGATGTGAATCGGGCGTACAGTCTCTGCAACAGGCCTCGGGTCGTATCTGCTCCTCGTATCAGGGCCTTGTGACCCTGTGCCACTTGCGCTGGAAGACTGTCACAATGCTTAGTGGGGCCTTAGAAAGCCTTGGGGGCGGGTGCGCGGATTAGGAAGCCTACCCTGTCATCGCTCATCGCGAGAGTGGCGTTGATGCTGAGTATCTTTGAAGATTCGAGAGCGATGGAATCCGCTGTGAGAGTGTCAAGGCTGTAGTCTGCTCCCTTTCTTATGTGGACGTCAGGTATGCTGCCGAGTCTTGTTGGGAGGCCGATAAGGAAGCAGGATCGGTCGCCCTTTTTTGCCTTGTGAGGGGTTCTGCTCTTATGCATGGCATCGCCTAGCAGAGCCGCATGCGCTATCATCCACAGAAAGTGCAAGCTTGGTCCCGAATATTGGGAAGGGCTGTATATGAGAAATAAGTGCCTCGAGATTCGTTGCTAAGGAAAGCCAGTACAATTGTAAGCCTATTTTGTATTCGCAGTCGGCGCCCATGATACTTGTACAGACTCTAGACACCACTCCAGAAGACTATCAAGGATCCGTAGCAACGATCTCGATACATTGCGCCTCACCATGCTTTCTAGAGAATCCTAGACAGTCCAGGCTATTCTATCCTTCTTTTGTGCAAATGTCTCTTCCGTAGACATCAGTGAAGCGTCTGCGTGCCATCAAGGCTCCTTTAGCGCAAACCCATCTGTGTCGACGCGACTGGTACGCAGAGGATGACTCCTAATCATCAGGTAGCGCCTTTTGACAGTATGACCAGCGATATCATGGTGACCCTTTAGGCTCAAAGCGGCGAGAATAAGCACTGTTAGTCTTTTCCTTGTAGTTTGGAAAATGTATGTGGTATTGATTTGGTTTGATCAATTGAACACTGGCGATGCGAGGAGACCGAGTCCGACCCCACCGGAATGCCCGTACAGCAGGTTCTCGGCATTTGCATGGCAATGAGGGAGGAGGCTAGAAATGCCCCCAGGAGCATCGGCTTTGATTGCGAGGGAGAAGAACTGGTTCGAGAGGAGCGCGGTCTTTGAAGACTCACTCGGTTTTGTTGGGTGACTAGCTGGCCAGGTGACAGCTTTCGTCCTAGGATGGTGAGACATCTTTGCGCTGCTCCAATCGTAGATTGGTTTATGTTCTTGCTCCACGAGCAGCCTTACCAAACTCGGTGCCGGTTTCTCCTTGTTTTCGTCCTTCACCATGGCGGCGACCTTTCGTAGTTGGCGCCTAGCATACAGTTTTCTTATCAGAGGCCGAAGCCTTTTCGTCTGGTAGACAAATTTCATGAATCCTTCCATTTGCCGCTTCGCAGCGTACATGTGCTCGAATCTGACCAGGTCGACGTGAGGCAGAAATGAAAGATGCAGAGCAAGCTCATTCATGATAGCACCTTGGGGTTCCTCATTCAGTCTTAGTGTCAGGTTAAGAAAGACCCCTTCTACTTCGGGACCTGGTTCGGGAGCTTTCGTCTGGGGACGTAGCCAGATCTTCCCATAGCTATATCGAGACTCGTCAAAGAGCAAAGGCTTGATTTTCGGCGCCTTATGGTATAGCTCACGGTATAGGCTGGAGGTGCAGAAACCAGTCGAATTCTTTTTGAGGATAGCCTTGAGAGAATCGTGGAGCATGCTCGTGAACGAGTCAGGCTCCTTCGGCGCCGGACACTCTCTATCGTGGGCGGCGGAGGTCAAGAGCTCAAATTTGCGGCTTCCAACAGGATCGCGTGCAAATGCTTTCGCGGCATAGCAGCAGTCCATGATGACAAGTTGGTCGCAGTCAGGAAGTCGGAGGCAAGTTCGAATGTCATTGAAGAAGACACTGGGATCGCCATTCCCATCGGCCTGCCACTTACTAGCCAGCGTTGTCAGCATCAGTTGTCGAATCGGGCTACCCTGACACCGAAGATTCCTCTGCAGACCAGTAGATCTTGACATTGGAATAACAGGTATGCATCCACTCACGCTGCTAGCTTAAATTCCCCAGTCTCCTTGCCTGGATACGCGTGCCCAGCATAGTATAGTATAGCGAGACAGTCCGGGCTGTCAAAATCGTGACAGAAGTCGGAGATTGCTTTGTGTAGGCCTGTCTTCCATTTCGTCGAAGGGATCTTGAAGTGGGACGTCTCGAAGCAGAAGTCGGTGGCAATGAGCTCTTTCAATTTGTCAACCTGAACGACGATTCTCAGCGCGGTCTATGGGGCTAATGCAAGCTCGACCTACCTCGGTAGCCTTGCATTGCATGTCATCATCAGCCCAGGTCAAGAACAATGCGCCGATCCGCCTGTATCCTGTCTTTCCACGGCGATAGTGTGATCCAATTGTCTTGTCGAACACAATCCGCGCTTCCTCGAATTGTTCCTCAGTAGCAGTCCTCGGGGTTTGATTTTGTGAGGCTGCCGAAGGCTGGGGTGGAGCTTCGAAGTGTAAGTCAAGAGAGACTTTTGCGGGCTGAACGTCGGACATGGTGAGCGTTTAGAGTGCTACAGGGCGACTATTGGGCCGCTGGCGTGGAGGGAGCAACGAATAATCCTGGAAGGAAATGTCGCGCATCTTAAGCAATGGCCATCGAAAGTTTCGATAGCCTTACTTGAGCCGGCTTACTGCAGATGAGTGTGCAGGGGGCTGTGCGGGTCAGCTAGATCTAAAGGATTGAAACCCGAGCTGAAGAACGCTTATGGGTAACGCAGGGGCTGAGTATAGCTCATGGCAGAAACAATTGAAATCACTGCTCTTATTACATTTGTAGTCATGCATGCTGCAGCACAGAGGAGGGTTTTCGATAGACGGATCCTGTGCTTCGGGGACGGATATGAGCTCAGCACACCACAAGCTTACCTAATGAGGTTAGCGCGCACCGTCCTCTGTCTTGGTTGTGGGATCTTCTCATGCCTCATGATGCCTCCACAAAGGCGTTCTTGTTTTGCAAGATAGCGAGTGTTCGTGTACATGCTTCATCGCGTAATGATTCAGTTCCGCTACTACCAGCTAGCGTGGATATCTCCATTTGTCATTTATTCAGCTATCTTTCTCTCGCCAGTACCAAATATGCATAAAGTAGATGCTATGATCTTTGCTCCTCGTCCTCCCACCGTTCTCATGCTCGGATGCGATTCCTAGATGTGGGTTTCCTTCCTCATCTCCTCAATATCCTCTTGCACCAGCTGCCTTGTGACACCCGTGTTCGCGACCTGTCCAGTGAAGCTCGCTTGCGCAACCTCTTTCATGAACCCCAGGCTTGTGACGGTGCTCTTCCAATAGCTAATGTACTTCGCCTTGACTTCAATGAGTGCCATACGTGGATCCTCTGGTTTACCATTGTGAACACCGTCTCCTAGATCGCCGAACCAGGCGGCGGTTCCCTTGGAGTATAGCTCCTTGATACGAGGGTCGTCATTGGAAGCCGTCTCGACGGTGCCGGTGACGGAGACCCAGTCTTGAGAGGAGGAGTTCTGGAAGGTGACTTGGGCTTGCTTGTCGTTGTCGATGTCGGTGAATTTGTTGGAGTGCTTGTTGGCGAGGAAGAGGAAGTCTGGCCCGACACGCTTAGAGGTGTCAGCGTCAAGTCTTCAAGGATTTTGTGTAGTCGGACATACTTTGGCAACGGCCATCGAGCGAGACACTGGACCAAGGCCACCACGGATGGTGGTCAGCAGGCCAATCTTCAGACCATCAACAGTCTTGTAGAACTCTTCTATCTGCTGCTTCTTGGGTGTTTCATCGTCCCATTGCTTGGAGACTGATGGGTCGGTGTGGGAGTTGACCTCTTCGGCTTTGAGTGGCTCAGGCATTCTGAATCTGGTAGTGATTGCAAATGGTCTGGAGGATGTTGTTGTGAATGCGGTTTGCTTGAGGATTGATCGAGTTATTCGAAATATTTGTAGTGATGTAGATGTGTGAAGTAGAAACATTGAGGATTAAGACATAAGGAGAGGGTTTCGAACAAGCCGTGACGGAGTGTTTTCGTATTCGCACCTACCATTACCAACGTTGAAGGACGTTATGTGTTACATCATGATCGATCGATCATCCTCCATCTTGATCGAGATTCAGATCTGGCACTGGCATCTGCAACCGATGATGCGGGGCAACGGGAAGAGCTGTTGTGACAGCAGAGCAGGATTGACTTTGGTCTGAGCTTGTATCTTACGGACCAGGTCGTTTTCCATCCTTCGCTCAAATTCTACGAGTATAAGGTAAGGTAAAGTACCTTAATTTTCGAAGAACGAGCAGACAGCAGGCTTCCCCAGATATACCAGTCCTTTACTGATTTCGCGATGTCGTTTTGCGGCATCGAACATTAGCTCAACAAGCCCGTACCCTACAAGCTCCACATGGACGGACGAGCTCCTCTCAATTACAAAGCAAAAGCTCACCCTCTCACGGTACCCGGAAGAATAGGAAGATATCCATGACGATAATTGGACCCTGGGAGCCAAGATCAAAGTAATGAAGAGTCCAGCGGAGTTTGGAGAGATAGCTATGGTTGGAGAGCAGAAGAGGTAGCCAACAAGCTGCCTAAAAACCAATTAGTGCCGAAGCCTGCTCTATAAACAGGCAAAGACCAATGCAGAATTCAAGCAATACAAGGTCAATATAGACATCCCGAATTACCGTCCCCAAATTCTCCACCTTGCCCATCACCACTCATCCCATCCCAATGCCATACCCATGATCTTCGTCCATGGCTGGCCCGGCTCCTTCCTCGAAGCACGCAAAAAAATACAACCACTCAACTCTCCACCCTCAGAAAACGATCAAGCCTTTCGCCTCGTCGTCCTATCCCTCCCCGGCTACGGTTCCGGTCCCCCACCTACAAATCCCACTTTCGGTCCCGCAACCACAGCCCGCGCCTTCAAGACTCTGATGGTAGATACCTTGGGGCTATGGACAATTCGTAGCCCAAGGCGGGACTGGGGAGGTTTCTTCACGCGCAGCATGACCATGCAATACTCGCAGCACGTCCACACCTGCCACCACAACTTCTTCCCCTGCGGCCTCCCACCATTCTACAAAGCGCCCCTCACTATAGGCAGACTGGTTCTGAACTCCTAGCTCTACACTCCACGGGAGAAGAAAGGGCTAGAAAACATGCAACACTACCTCCACGAGCAGAACGGCCATCTAAAGCTCCAAAGCACACGCTCCCAAACCCTAGGCTTCGTCCTCGACGACAGCTCCACGGGCCTCTTAGGCTGGCTAGTCGAGAAATCTCACGAATGGATGGATAACGCGCACTACGCGATGCCGGACGAGGAAATTTTGACTTTCGTAATGATGCACTGGATGCAAGGCGCGACGCCTGGAATGCGGTTCTACAAAGCAGCATACGCGGAGCAGGGACCGTACAATGCGAAGAGCATGTTTACGACGTATTTGAGGACACCGTTGGGGGTGAGTAGTTTTTTGAGAGAGATTCTGTGTCCGCTGCAGGATGGATTAGACAGGTGGGAGATCTGAGGTGGCATAAAAACAACACTGAGGAAGGGCACTTTGCGAGTGTGGAGCAGCCGGATAGATTGGTGGGGATTTGAGGGAATGGTTTGGTGGGGAGGTTGTGAGGGAGGCGATGAAGGGGCGAAGTGGTCAATGGTTGGGGTGTGAAGATGCTATAAGACTTCATGCATGTGTTCACAATTAATGTATATATTACGACTAGCGATACCAAATTACAGCACCATTACATAAAGCACGGATGCTCATTCCCCTCCATTTCCGTCGACTCCTCCGCCAACCTCTGCTTCCTATCCAAACTATACCTTGGGCTCCTCCCCGTCACATAGCTCTTTCTCCTTTCCCCACTCTCCCTCCCATTCCACCCCCCCCGCCTCTACATCATTCCAACACTCGTCTCCAAGCCGTGCGTCCAAATTATTCCGCGTATCCCACAGTCCACTAATCTAGCTATTCCTCTGAAAACCCCTAGATCCGTGTTCTGTCCTTGGCCTGAAGGATCCTCCCGGCCAGGGTACTTTGAGCCCCGATCCAGCATACTTGCTGCCGCTATTGCGTTTTCGGGATAGGAGAAAGAAGCTGGAGGGGAGGATGGGGCGGAGGGTAGGGAGGCAGGCGGCTATGATGTAGTTGGCGGGTTCGTTGAGGGTCCAGATTGTCCAGATAAGGGAGGTGTCTGGTTGTGTCGATGAGATTATGGTGGGTGAAAGGGGGGTGGGGGAAGACGTACTGCGCGAGAAAGTTGATGTGTTGGTGGAGAAGAGGATGCTGAGACGAGTACAGCTTGCGATGAATACGCTGTCTCTCAATCAGCAAGTAGAGACAAAAAGGCAGACTAACACACGTCC
>JAABUS010001547.1_pt1 | contig 49404 bp, 48 predicted proteins | sample 5560161 | NCBI WGS metagenome assembly JAABUS01 (sample SAMN10711885, study PRJNA513376) | rock metagenome | isolation source: Antarctica rocks | place: Antarctica: Victoria Land, Trio Nunatak nord | collected 2016-01-04 | reverse complement strand
CCACAAAACCGCCTCACGCCGACCTGAGACGCGATGCTCCGATGTTTTTACGGACAAGCATCGCCGATCCGCGTCGATGAGCCCCGCAGGCTGTTCCATCAGCTACCGACTTTTTCACCAGCCTCGCCGCTTATGTGCCCGTGGGCGGTGTTCTCGGGCTTCATCGTCTACAATGCGCGTAGCGATCCGCTCTCATTTCTGGAGGTTCTCCCGTGCTGCGCACCACCATCGTCGGTAGCTGGCCACCCAATCCTCGCTACCACGGCCGCCTCGCCGCCTACCGTCGCGGTGCGCTCTCCGTTCACGCTGCGGAGGCGCTGCTCGTCGAGATGGCCGCCACCGCGATTGCCCAGCAGCAGGCGTGCGGGCTCACAAGATACACCGGCGGTGAGACCGCTGCGGACACCTTCATCCTGCACTTCCCTCACTGGCTCACCGGTATCGTTCCCAGCGCGCGCACCGACGCTTGGGCCGGTCGCGGTACCTATCAGATCGTGGATACGCTCGACGCCCCGCACGGTCTCGGGATCGCGGCCGCCTTCCGACGCGAGCGCGCTATCGACCCCGCGCCGTCGAGCCGCCGCGATCAGCCGCCAGGTCAGCGCCAGCCCGATCCCGTGCCCCTGCCAACGGTCCGCGACGACGGCCGCATACTCCGCCCGGTCGGTGCCGCACTCGCGATCGAAGCGCACCACCGCGAGAATCGTGTCGGGCTTCGCCGGATCGAGCGCGACGAGCGCGAACCGATCGACGCCGTCGAGGTGGGTGAAATAGCACGCCCGCTCCGCCGTCAGTTCCGGCAGGAAGCCGAAGAAACGCAGATAGATCGACTGGTCGCTGAGGGTGCGGTGGAACCTCTGGAGCGCGCCGCTATCCCCGGGTCGGATCGGCCGGAAGGGGATCGCCGTGCCATTCGGCAGCGAGATCGTTCCTGCATCGTCGCCGGGCGATGCGGGCGTCGATATTGCTGAACGTTCTCCCATGTCGGCCCATCCCGGGGTAGACATCTCGGCCAGTGCCTTTCTACATCGTCCGCAAGACCTGCGACGGAACGGCGGCATGGGTATTCCCGGCCTCCGCTGCGGTTGTCCCCGCCCGCACAATGAGGACCGGGCACGGCGCATGGTCGAGCACCTCCTCCGCCGTGCTCCCGAGCGCCCAGCGCAGCACGCCGCCGCGCCCGTGGCTCGCCATGATCGCGATCCCCGCCGACTGTTCCGCCAGCACGGCCGGGATCACCTCTGCAGCACGACTTGTGACGCTACGTTCCCGGCGGGTCCGCACGTCCAGGCCGGTCCCGCGCAGGCGGATAGCGACCACTTGGAGATACTCCTGGACTGCGCGCTCCTCGTCGCGCTCCATCTCCTCGCTCACGGGATAGTAGGCGGAGTACCCGGCGTCCCATCCGCCGCCGGCGAGGGAGGTAGCGCTCGGGATGACCCGCAGGAGCGTGAGCGGCACCGCGAGCGCGGCGGCGATCTGTGACGCGATCGGCAGCGCCTCCTCCGCCAGTGGCGATCCGTCGAGCGCCACGGTCATCGCCGCGATCGTCGCCGCGCCCTTCGAGGGTGCATCGGCGTCCGGCCGCACCACCAGCGTGGGGATAATGGCGTGGCGCAGCACATGCTGCGCCACACTCCCCGTGCGCAGGCGTCCCAGCCCCGTCCGGCCATGGGTACTCATGACAATCAGCGAGCATTCCTCGTCCTCGCTCGCGGCGAGGATCTCGCTCGCAGGGTTGCCGTGGCGGACGACCGTCGTCGCCGCAAGGCCATCAGCGCGCACTGCGGTCGCGACGGACTCCAGATAGGCGGTGCTCTCGGTGACATGGCGCCCGTCACCTTCCCGTGCGGCGGCGCTCGGCATTCCGGCGCGCTCGGGGGGGAACTCGACGACGGAGAGGAGGCTGATGCGCGCATCAGCGGCGCGGGCAAGGGCGAGGGCGTAGGGGAGGGCGGTGGCGGCGAGCCGCGAGCCGTCGAGCGGGACGAGGATGTGAGTAATCATGGTGAACCTCTTTCTGTAAAGTCAATCGATCCGACACGAACGGAGGCCGAAAGCAGTGGAAACAGCGTGTCGGCGCCGGGGAATGCATCGCGACCTCGCACCTGGTCCATCACGCCGAATCTTCTCCTCGCTGCGCCGTATCATCGTGGCCGCCCCGCCAGGCGATTGTCAGCAGGAACGCGCTCTCTTCCAGCGCCTCCACCGTGTGGGGCACATCGCGCTCCAGGCTCACCAGCCGCCCGATCGGCAAATCGACGTTGCTCCCTGCGGTTTGCAGCCGCAGATGGCCGACGAGCGTCTGCACGCTGATCCGCCCCGCCGCCCGGTGCTCCTCCATCCGGCCACCCGCCCGCAACGCGATGAGGACGATGCGGAAATCGGCCTCCTTGACTAGCGTCTTCGCGTTGCGGTCGCCCTGATGCCACGCCGTTTGCTCGTGCAACTGCGCCACTTCGCGCGCGAGGTCGAAGGCGAGCACCGTGCCGGCCAGTCGCTGCGGCGCTCGCTCGCCGGTCCCGGTCGTTTCACCGGGCGGATGGGACTGCGACGGATGTGCGGCGATCATGTGTACCTCCTTAGAATGTCAATGGCTCGATAGGGCCCTCATACCCCGCCGTTCGTGGCGAGCACCGCTGGCGCATACTGTCGAATGGCCCGGCCGATCGGCCCCTGCCGCCAGCCCGCGCCGAACTGCTCCAGCGGGATGAACCGGACGGGGAACGCCCGCCACGAGAGCAGCCACCAGCGCCACTCCGGCGGCTCGTCCGACGGTGTGGGCAGGATCAGCCCCTCGTCGCGCAGCCACTGACCCCGTCCCGCTCCCCGGCCGGTCCCTTCGATGTCACGCCAGCGCACCGACGTGCTGCCGCTCCGCGTGGCGTAGACTAGTCGGGTGGCGCCGATCGTGAGCGAGGTGCCCCGCAGGACGCCGCTCCAGGTGAACAGCGTCGCCCAGAAGAGCGGATAGAGGAGCGTGCCGAGTAGGGTGTCCCCCGCCGGCAGCGACCGGAGGTGGATACCGGTGAACGTCCACCAGGCGAGCGTGGTGACAAGGAAAGTGCAGGACCAGACGGCGACGGCGCGGCGGCTGCGCCACGACGGATGGAAGACGGCCTCGCCGCCGTCGGCGGCGACGGGTGAGGTATTTGTCACCATGATCCCCTCCCCATCGAGAAGGCCTTCATCGGTTCCGGCAGGATCGCTGGCCCGACGGAACAGCATTTCCGAAGCAGCACGAACGTCGTCAGCCCGGCATGGCTCCGCAGGCGAGACGACCGCTCGCACTCGTGCCACGGTGTCCGCTCCGGCGGGAGGAAGGCGCCGCCGAACCGATTCTCGACCGTCGCGCGGAGCAATGCAGTCCCCGCACGGGAGACCCAGCCATCGGGCAAGGAACAGAAGGTGTAAAGCACATAGCCGCCGTCGTCGATGACGCGCAGGTATTCCGACACTGCGTGGAGCGGATCGGGCACGGCCTCGATGACCCAACTGCTGACGACGATATCGAAGGAGTTATCCGGAAATGGCAGCGCAAGCACGCTTCCCTGCACGCGCGCTGCGGGGATGTCTGTGGTGTGGGCAAGCATCGCGGTCGAGAGATCCAAGAGCGTCAGTTGTGCCGTAGATTCCATCGTGCGGATGCGGCGACTGAGCGTCCCCGTGCCACAGCCCGCATCCAACACACGCAGACTAGGCGTAAGGATCGTCCGGAGTTCTTCGAGCATCGGACGTTCGACCGCATTGCCGGCGACCTTGACCCAGAGCGAGCGGAACTGCTCGTACTGATCGGCCACCCGGTCATACAGCCCCTCCGTGTCCGGCGGCGCCGGTGTGAGGAGGAGATCGATATCCTCAAGCAGGGTGTGCATCGTTCCTCCTCACCGTGACGCTGATGCGAGGAGGTCGCGGCGGCGCCGGTATTCGTTCTTGTCGATGTCGCCATTGGCAAAGCGCCGTTCCAACACCGCGAGCGCGTCGGGACGTGAGGTCGGACGATCATCACGCGATCCACGCTTGCTTGCCGACGCCACGATTGCCCAAACAACCAAGGCAATGATGGCGATGACCGCGACCATGCAGACGATGGCCCAGCCCCAGCCGCCGTAGTTCATCATCGAAACATCTCCCTTCTCGTGCCAAACCGAGATTCCCATGCGATCACTGCGCCGCAAACGTTGCGGGAGGAAGGATCGTGTCGCGTCCCGGGCCGAGCGGTCGCGGCCTGACCTCCCGTCCCAATGCGCGACGATCCGGCTCGTTTAGGCACCGGCCTCCTTCATCTGGATGAACGCGCCGTGCCATGTGTGAGACCAGACGGTCCCGCTGTAGCCGTTCACCGAGAGCATCCCGGTCACCTTGCCGCCCTGGAGAATGTGTAGCGTGTAATAGCCATAGAAGGCGTTCGGCGCCTCCGTCGTCGCGCCCGATTGGTTCTGCGCCAGCCAGTCCGAGGCGAGTTTTGTCGCCTGATCCGCCGAGACAACCATCGGCTGCGTCGCGTCGTTCTGCGAGCGCATCATGCCGTACTTCGTGCTCCACATCATGTTCGGCCCATATTCGGGGAAGGTCGCACCCGTCTGCTTATCGACAAGCACCTCGAAGGAGCCGATACCGCTGCTTTTCTCCTTGACGATCGCGTAGAAGTTGCGCTGGTACTCCATCACCTCATCAATGGCGAGATCGGCATTGCCGTAGCGATCGACATACGCCTGGACCGCTTGCTGCGCCTGATCCAGGCTCGTCACCGGCTGCCCGGTGCCGTTGGTCGCGACGCCCCCCATCGGGCCGTAGCCGGGCATCATCCCGGAACCGGGTGCGACGCCGTTGCCATCCATCATGCCGGGATAGCCGCGCACCGCTGGCCCGTACCCGGCCATCATTCCCCCGTACCCGCCGGGGCCGACACCATTCATCATGCCGCCGGCTTGCGGCGTGCCCGCGCGCCCTCCGTGCATCATGCCCGGGTATGCCTGCCCAAGCACCGCGCCGGTACCGATCAGCAGGACGAGCGCGATCAGGGTGACCGCGACGATGCCTTGCCGTCCAAAACGCTTCATACCAGACCTCCTCGGTCAGAACCAGAACATGAGAGATTCTGATGTCTCGCGACATGCATCTCGCTTTCTACCGCGATGTCGCGTTCAACCCACTGTGGGCCATCACTCAACACGCCATACCGGAGTCGCACTCGTGCACGGCATATGCTGAGTGTAGGCTACATTGCACTTCAGACACGCGACAATCGGAGGAGGTGTGTGCCAAAACCGTGACAACATCCACCGTAACTGACCTCATGGTCGTTCGAACGGTGCGGTACACCTTCCCCATGCGCGCTGATCCGACGCTTCGGAGACCGACGGGATGGGAGGGGCCTTGAATCTGGCACGCTTGCACGAGACCGCGAACCCCCACGAGGTGGATCAACCGACAACGAGGCGGCGAGGACCGAGGCCTCGGTGTTCACGGTCATCAGTTCAGGGCCGACACTGACAATCGCCCGCGCGTCAATCGGCGTCGTCGCCCCGCCCATGCCGAGCATCCCGCCCTTGTGCGCCGCCAGTTGGGTGATCGCCCCGCTCGCGGGGTCGATCTCGACACGGGAGATCGCCCCGAGCAAGGCGCCCGCCTGATCCACAATCTTAAGTTTCCTGAGTGCATCGAGGTCGAGCAATCCATCCGCCGCGCCACCGGTGCTCGGCGTCTGCGTCGCCGCAGTGCTCGCCACCGTGATCGCATCTGTACCGACGGATGCCACCGCGTCGAAGGGAACGATGAACGTGCCCGACTCCCCCCTGGCCTGCAACGCGATGACTTTGCGGGCCACCAGGTCGAAGAGGGGCTGCTCGACGTACCCGAGTTTCGTGCCCTCCGCGAGAGAAAGGATTGCCATGCTCTTGAGGATGTGCGCATCCATGTTCAAGACTCCTTTATTGCCCCGAGGGAGCGCGAGCCGATACGGCGCGCGCTGGCGATCTCGATGAGTGACGAGAGGATAAACAGCCCGCTCGCGGCGAGACCGATGAAGGCACCGAACGCCACGATCGAACGGAAGGGCCATTTCTACGCGTGCAATGTGGAACTTCTTCCCCGAAACAGCTTTCCGGTTCAGTGTGCAGTGCGGAGCGTTACCCGTTTGCTCCCGCGACGGTGCGCGCTTTCCCTCGCTCGTGGCGCTCGGACTCGGCGGCTTCGGTTGCCGCTCGCTCGTCACCCGCGTTCTTCCCGGTCGGCGCCTGGTCCTCGTCCTGGATGTGGACGTTCGCGCCCCGCCGCATGGCGCGCTTCGTCGCCCCCTCGGCGGCCGACAGCCCGGAGGCCTGCCCCTTCCCGTGCGAAGACGCTTCGCCCTTTCCGTCGGTCCGTGCGTTGCCGGGTTTCTCGATCGACGATGGCACGGTGCTTCTCCCTTCCGGAGAGTCGGTCGTTCCGGGTGACCTCCGCGCGGCCTACCGAAATACGATGAAGAGAACCATCTCGATCGCTGCGATCAGCGCGGCGGTGCCGCTGACGAGGAAGGGGACGGCCCCCATCGTCTCGACCTCGGAGGCGACGACCGTACTCGTTGGTATATCATCGCCGGTGCGGGTCGGTGGCGTCGCCTGGCTGTCATTCGCCCCTTCGATTGGTGCTTCACGTTGTTGCATCGTGGACCTTCCTTTGCTCATGACGATCGCTATGCCCGTAAGGGGACGGGGCGGGCTCGTACGATCATCGATGCGGCGAGAATGAACAGACCGAACAGGCCACCGGCGGCAAGGCCGGCCGCGACGAAGCGGCGGACCACCGTGCTGATGCTGGTCCGCTCTGTGTTCGCACGGACTTCCAATTCGGCGCGCTGGGCGTGGGTGACGGTGATCGTCAGGGGGGCGACCGTGCGCCCCCATGGCTTGGGGACCCGGGCGGCGCCGGGGTGGGGGCGATTGGCCGTCGTGTGGCGTGGCCATGCGGTTCTCCTCTCGTCCCAGGTGCGCGATGCGCGCACGTCGGGCTGCGACCCAGAAGGTTCTCGCATTGCCGTCACCTCGCGGCGCGGACCACAATGTCGGGGGTGTCGAGCGGGGGTCAAGAACGTGACGCGAACAGTATACCACCCGGTTCCTCTGCAGAGTGTCATTTGAGAAACAAAATACTAAAGTAGTATTGAATGCATCGATATCTATAGGTTCATCCTCAGATAGCATGGGAACCCCTTCACAATGTGTTACGCTGCCGATGCAACGCTGATGGCGACCAGGTGTTCCCCGGCTAGGCGGCACTCCGCCCATCCCCGCTCGTGTCGTCCCATCCAGCGCTGCAGGAAGAGGGCCCAGTGACGTCCCCGCGCATCGTGCTTCTCGACAACGACCCCACCTCCCGGATGCATGACCGCACTGGCCCCGATCGTCTACTCGGACGCGCGCAGATCCATGTGCCGAAGACGACCGGGGAGCGCGCCGCCGACGCGGTGGCGGCCGCGATGGGATCGTGGCGCTTCATCATCATTCAGAGCGCGATCGTCGCGGCGTGGATCCTCCTGAACATCGTCGCCGTCATTCACCCCTTCGATCGCTATCCTTTCATCCTCCTGAACCTGCTCTTCTCGACGCAGGCCGCCTACGCCGCGCCGATCATCATGATGAGCCAGAACCGGCAGGCGACGAAGGACCGGCAGCGCGACGACCACGAGGCCGTGACGGTGGACCAGACGGCGGACATAGTGACGCTCACCCACGCGAACACCGAGGAGATCCGGCGGCTGGCGGGCGAGCAGGCGGCGATCCTCGCCGCGCAGGACAGGGTACTGGCGCAGCAGACGGAGCTGCTCACGCTGCTCAGGGGGCACATCGCCCGGCCGGAGGAGGGCCGTCACCGGGATGTCCTGCAAGTGACACCGGATGAATCGGCCAATAGCAATACGATGTCATGAGATGGGTTGTAGAGTACACTTCCCAACCTGGGCCATGCGGCACCCCGAGAAAGACATGTGATGGAAGAGTCGACCGCGCAACACCTCCTCGCCCAGCTCGATGTCCTCGATGAGGCGATCCTGACGATCTCCTCCGAACTCGATCTCGACGCGGTCCTCCAGCGCATCGTGGACCTCGCGCGCACCTTGCTCGGCGCGCGGTACTGCGCCCTCGGCATCGTCGGCCCGGACGGTTTCCTCTCCGACTTCATCACCGCCGGCATGTCCGCGACCGAGCGGGAGGCGATCGGAGACCTGCCGCGCGGCCACGGCATCCTCGGCGTCCTGATCCGCGAGCAGCGGCCCCTCCGCATGCGCGACATGCGCGATGATCCCCGTTCAGTCGCTTTCCCGCCACATCACCCGCCGATGACGAGTTTCCTCGGCGTGCCGATCCGCATCGGCGACGATGCCATCGGCAATCTCTATCTGACCGAGAAGGAGAGTGCAGCCGCGTTCACCGATGCGGACCAGCAGCTGGCCGAACGCCTCGCGCGGCACGCGGCGATCGCGGTGACGAACGCGCGGCGCTTCTCCGAGAGCGAGGTGCAGCGCCGCCAGTTGCAAACGATCATCGACTACATGCCGGACGCGGTAACGATCCGCGAGGCGCCGGGCGGGCGCGTGCTGATGGCCAATGGTCTCGCCCGCAACCTGTTCGGCCACGCGACGCTCCCCAAGGGCGGTTTCGCCGAGCCGGCGACCGGCTTCCGCCCGGAAGGCCCGACCGGCCAGCCGCTCGCGGTGCGGGACACGCCGACGGCGCGCGCCCTGCTCAAGGGAGAGGGGAGCATCGACGAGGAGATCATCATCCACGACCGGGAAGGCAGGCCGACGCATGTCGCCGTGAGCGCGATCCCCGTGCGGGACCCCAACGGCGCACTCACCACCGTCGTCAGCCTCTTCCGCGACGTCACGAAGGCGCGCGAAGCGGAGCAACTGAAGGACGACTTCCTCTCCCTGATCTCCCACGAGCTGCGTACCCCGCTGACAACGATCCAGGGTGCGGCGCAGACGCTCCTCACGCGGGGGGACGCATTGCCGCCCGAGACACGCGACGCCCTGCGGACGGATCTCATCAACGAGAGCGAGCGATTGTCGCGCATGCTCACGAACATGCTCGCCCTCTCCGCGTACCAGGCGGGACGCCTCCACGTCGAACGCGACCCCTTACTCATCCAGCCGCTCCTCAGGCAGGTCGCGCGGGAGGTGCAGCCGCGCTACCCGACCCATGCGGTGATGGTGGACGTACCGGGACAGCTCCCGCCCGCCGAAGGGGACGAAGAACTAATCGCGCAGGCGGTGCGCAACCTCGCGGAGAACGCGGCCAAATATTCCCCGAATGGCGGCACGATCACGCTCGGCGCGGAGGCGGCGAACGGGATGTTGACCGTCTCGGTGCGCGACGAGGGGCCGGGGATCCCGGACGAGGAACAATCGCGCATCTTCCAGCGCTTCCACCGTGCGAGTACGGGGACGCAGGGGATGGGCCTCGGGCTCTACCTCTGCCAGCGGCTCGTTGAGGCGCACGGCGGCAGGCTCTGGGTAGAAAGCGCGCCGGGCACGGGCGCCACCTTCCGGTTCACGCTCCCGATTGTCACAGAGGAGATGGAGGAATGATCAAGAAACCGACGGTCCTCGTTGTGGACGACGAACCGCCGATTGTCCGGCTCGTCCAGGCGAACCTGGTATCAGACGGGATGCGCGTCCTCACTGCGCACAATGGGCCGGACGCGCTCGCCATCCTGGAGGATGAACCGGTGGACCTCGTCGTCCTCGATGTGACGATGCCGGGGATGGATGGCTTCGAGGCCCTGCGGCGCATCCGCACCAACTCCAACGTGCCGGTGATCATGCTGACGGCGCGCACGCTCGATGTGGAAAAACTGCGCGGCCTGACGAGCGGTGCGGACGACTACATCACCAAGCCCTTCAACCCGGATGAGCTGACGGCGCGGATCACGGCGGTCCTCCGGCGGACGAGCGGACAGCGGATGGGCGCGGCGGACCGGTTGCGCTACGGCGATGTGACCATCGACCTCGAACAACGGCGGGTAACGCGGAGTGATGCGGAGATCCACTTCTCCCGCACCGAGTGGGAGCTGCTGACCGAACTGGCGAGTAATCTGGGCAAGGTGCTCCTGCACCGCGAACTGCTGACGCGCATCTGGGGGAGCGAGTTCCACGACGAGTCGCAATACTTGCGCACCTGGATCAGCCGCCTGCGCAACAAGCTCGGCGACGGGGTGCGGATCACCACCTTCCCCGGCCTTGGCTACCGGCTCGAACCGCCCGCCGAATGAGAAATGATGAAGGGGACGGTTGCCCATCCCCATTGCCCGCGTGTTGTCTCTGAGCACGTGTTTTACGCGGGCGTTGCACCATGCCGGGCCGTGACGTTGATCGTCGTGCCATGCCGCCGGTTGGCGAGCAGGGCGTTGATCGCGTAGAGCGCCGCCGCCAGGAGTGCACTCGCCGCGATGATCGCGACGTACGTGCCATACGGATACATCGCCCATCCGGTCGCCAGTACCACCAGGAAGATCGTCGCCATGATCAGCCACTGCCCGGCGGTCGCCTCGATCACTTTCGGCGCCTCCACAGTCTTGCCGAACAGCCGCCGCACATCAATCGCGTAGAAGAGCGCGGCACTCGGCACGAGGGCGACGAGCCAGATAATCGCCAGCCACATGAAGGCCATCGGCGGGTTGGTGCTCGACGTGCCCTCGGAGAGGTAAAGGAAGTTCATGAAGACCGCCAGCCCCGCGATGCCCATCAGGAGAAAGCGCGACGCCGGGAACTTGACGACGAGAAAGAAGAGCACGCCGATCGGCATGAGGATCTCGCCGAGGACGACGAGGTAAGAGAAGAACTTTGTGTGCTGGATGAAGGACTTGTTCAAGTGACCTGCCACCGGCAGGACCTCGGGGTTGGGGTTGGTGGGGCTTTTGAGCGCCTTGGCGTCCGCGCCCTTGATGAAGCCGGCGATCGCCGTGCCCGCCTTGTCGCCGATCCAGACGGTCTCGCCCGCCTTCGCACGGCCGGCGGTGAAGTAGTCGTAACCGGCGGTGCAGGCGGCGAAGATGACCAGAAAGCCGATGAAGGCGCTCAGCGCCGCAGTCGAACTAAAGGACCGTTTCAACGATTGCATGGGGAAACCTCCTGAGAATGTACAACGTGTATCCGGCTCAATCTCAACCATCAGGGTCAGCATAGGATTATGGGCGTCACGGAGATGTGACAACGGACGCCAGCGTGTGACAAAAGCATGTCATCTTTCCTGGTGTCTACGTGACGACGAGCGCCGTCACCATGCCGAACATGCCCATCTCGCTCTCCGCGTGCGAGAGGATGTGGCAGTGGAACGCCCACGCTCCCACCTCCGTGCACTCAACAATCGCGTCGATCCGCTGGCCGGGCGCCACGTTCACGGTGTCGCACTTGTATGGCGTGTTCACCCAGCCGTCCTGCGCGACGATTGTCATCGGCATGCCGTGCAGATGCATCGGGTGGATCATCAGCCCCTCGTTCATGAACCGGACGAGCAGTTTCTCCCCCTTGTTCGCCGTCACCACCTCCGTACCCGGAAAGCCCTTGCCGTTGAGGGTGTACCCGAGCGGGCCATCGCCGAGGATCATCGTGTATTCCTTGTCGAACGCCGGGTATGCGCCCTTGTCCTTCGGCTCGATGATGAACGCGCCGAGCAGTCCCTTGGTCACCTGGAATGCGCTGTTCATGTGCGAGTGATACATGTGCGAGCCGGGATTGCGGGCGATGAAGTCGTAGATGAACATCTCCCCCGGGTTGACCGGCGGCTGCGTGATGAACGGCACACCGTCCATCGGGTTCGGGATCAGGAGGCCGTGGAAGTGGATCGCCGTCGCCTCGTCACCCAGGTTGTTCTTCAGGCGGATGCGCACCTTGTCGCCCTCAGTAACGCGAATTTCCGGGCCGGGGACGACGCCGTTGTAGGTGTACGCCTCGACCATCTGGCCGGGCGTCACCTCCCACTGCACCTTCTTCGCCGTCACCTCGAAGACCTTGATGCCGTCCTGCACCGTGAAGGGCATCGGCGCGCTGCGGATCGTCTTCGGCTGCGCGAGGAAGGTCTTGACGCCCTCCTCGTGGTGCTGATTCATCAGCTTCCAGTCCTTGGCGGGTGTGGCGGTCCCGGCGGCGGCTGATCCAGCGCTCTGGGTGGCGTTGCCGTGATCCATCGTCGCGACCGCCGCCGGGCCGCCCGCCGCCGGCGTCGGGGCGTTCACATTAATCGAGGAGGCATTCGTGGCGGGCGCGTTGCCGCTCGCGTTGCGCGCCGCATTCGTCGCGTACGGAGCATTTTGAAGTTGGTTGACCTGATTGCCGCAGGCGACGAGCGCGCCGAGCGCGGTCGCGCCCACCGCACCCGTCAGGAACCGTCGTCGTGAGAGACCCGCATATTTCACCATCGGTGGATACTCCTTTGCATTCCATAGTCGCGGCAGCATCGCCACGCCCCGTTGCTGCCAGTGTAGGCCACGCGGCGTTACACGAACGTCACAGCGCGCCGACCGGCGTGACAAAACCGTGCCATTCCCCACTCCCTCGCTCGTGGCGAAGGGAGCGGGGTAGGGACGGCGGTACGCCGATGCGCTCGTTATTGCTACTGCGCAACCTTCAGAACACCGACCGCCCCCTTGTTCACTCCGGCGAAGCTGTGCGTCACGAAGGCGTAGGTGCCGGGATTCGGGATCGTGAATTCCACCATGTAACCGCCGCCCGGCGGGATCGTCACCGTCTGCATCCCATGCTGCGCGTTCGCGGTGTTGCCGTCCGCGTAGGCGTTCTCGAAGATCGTGCCGATCACATGGAAGGCGCTGAAGTCGTTCGGCCCCGCGTTGACGATGTAGAGCCGCACCCGCTCGCCCACCTTCGCCGCCAGCGGCGCGTCCTTGTACTGGTTCGCGTAGCCGTTGAAGACGACGTAGTCTGGTTGTCCGTTCAGGACTTTATTGACGTCTAGCTGTTGCACCTCTCCCGCCTTGCCGACGGTGTAGAATTCGCTCTGCACCAGGACGTACTCGCGCGCCGCTGGCAGCGGCGTAGCGGGATCAACGACGACCGCGCCGTACATGCCGCTCGCCATGTGGGCGATCACCAGCGGCGAACCGCAGTGGTACATGAAGACGCCGGGGTACTCCGCTTTCCAGTCGAAGGAGCGGCTCATATTGGGCTTGACGTCCACGTAGTTCTCATTCGGTGGCGTCTGCGCGGCGTGGAAGTCAATCGAGTGCGGCATCGTGCCACGGTTCGTGAGGACGAACTTGATGGTATCGCCCTGCTTAACATGCACTACCGGGCCCGGTACCGTGTCGCCAAACGTCCACGAGGCAAAGCGCACCCCATCGGCGATCGCAACCGTCCGATCCGTGGTGACCAGTTCGAGCGTGCGGACGTTCGTTGTACCGGGGGCGAGCGGCAACAACGCGGGCAGTCCGGCGTCATACGGCGTGTGTGGCGCCACCGGGACCGTCGCTGCGGGCTGCATACCGGGCATCGTCGTCTGCGCCGCCGGAGCGGCCGTGGCAATCGCCGAGGTGGTATTCGTGGTGTTGCCCGTCGTCAGCGCGGGCTGGGTCGCCCTCGGCAGCGCCGCGACCGTTGGTTGCTGCGCGAGCGTCACCCCGCCGCCTGCGTTCGGCGCGATGGCAACGTTGCTCTTACCGCTGCCGCTCGTGTCACCACACGCGACGAGCGCATAGCCTCCGACGAGCAGGAGCGAGGGAACCACCATCAGCCAGATCAAGAGATGGAATCTTCGACCGGTATTCATCATCACGCCCTCCTCATTCATACCGCTTCGTTGCGGGGTCGTTACGTCAGAGGATAGCGACTCAGCCGTTGCACACCCGTGGCGATTCTGTCGCGTGTATGCCAAATCCGTGTCAGTTATCGGACCGCTGCACGGCTATCGCGCCCTCGTCGGCACCGGCGATGGGACGCCGTCGTCCCGTCTGTCCCCAGTGTACGAGGGAGACGCAGGCGTGGCTGTGAGAATTGTCACGCGGCTGGAGATTCAGGTATCGGCGGCGATCTCCGCGAGGCGGTCGCGGTCGAAGATCGTGATGCGTCCGCCCGCTATGCCAATGATTCCCTCGCGATCCAGTGTATGCAGCGAGCGATTGACCATCTCCCGCGCCGCGCCGACCATCGCCGCCATCTCGGTCTGCGTCTGCTCGTGCGGGTCGTCGAGCAGCGTCCGGGCGACGCGGCCGATCACCGGGCGGAAGGCGAGATTTTCGACGATCTCGGTGAGGCGCCGGTTGCGCGCGGCGAAAACCGCCACGGCGTTCTCAGCGAAGACGGGCGTCGTGCGGACGAGCCGGGTGATGTCGGCCGCCGGGAGGGCGTAGATGAGCGCATCAGTGAATGCCTCGGCGCTCGCCGGATACGGGCCGTGATCGAAGACGGGGACTTCGGCGAAGCTGTCGCCCGCGTCTGCGAAGAGAAGTGTCTGCTCACGACCACTGGGCGATCGCTTGAGGATACGCACCGTGCCGCTGCCGACGATATGGAGGGCAGTGGCAGGTTCGCCCTCGGTGAAGATCACCGCGCCGCGCCGGTAGCGCCGGAAGACCATGCGGACCGCGACATTAGCGCGCACCTCCCCCGGAAGCCGCGCGAAGAGCGGGTGCGCCGCCAGCAATGCGCCGGGGTCCATCGCTGCCATCAAGATTCCCTCCCGCTATCCATTCGCTGTCACGCCGGCAGGATACGCAGCAGCGATCAGGAGGGCAAGACGGCGGGAGGAAAATCAGGAAATGAGACTGCTTCCCTCAGCCGCGATCATCGCGGGGTGCCACGGCGGGACCCAGACGAGTGCGAGTTCGACACGCTCCACGCCGTCCATCCAGTGGAGCGTGTCGCGTCCGCCACTGCGTCGTGGAGCGGGCAGCCGCGCGTGGTGAGCGTCATCGCGACATGGACCGTCCCATCGCGCACCGTCACGCCGTAGATCAGGCCAAGGGTGACGATATCGAGGCCACGTTCGGGGTCGATAATCCAGCGGCGGCGGTTGATCACCGCCGCCCGCGTCAGGGAAGAGATCACCGTCACCAAGTCAATCTCCGATCTCTTGCGTCGCCCGCGCCATCCGCGCCGCCTGATGCTCCGGGGCGCGCGACGAGCGGCGATGCGGCAGGAGGACGGCGAGCACGACGCCGAAAAGCGCCACCGCGCCCGTCGCCGCGCACCACGCCCCGACGCGAATGAGCGCGACGCGACCGGCGAGCAAACCGGTCGCAGTCGTGGCAAAACCGAATGCATACATTGAGATCGCCACGATGGCCGCCCGCTGTGGCAGCAGGTCCTTGAGGAGCGGCACCGGGCCGCGTCCCATCCCACGCCCGTAGCGGTGCAGCCAGATCAGGAACGGGATGATCTTGATGAGGTGCGCGCAGATCGCGAGCACGCACCAGCCCGCGATGGCAATGTACGCATATGCAGACAGCCAGTGCGTCGCGTCGAACCACCGGGCGGGTAGCCCCGTGCTCCAGAGCGCACCCATCAGCGCGGCGGTGCCAAGGCAGGTCAGCGCGCCCCACATCGTCAGGAGGGTCAGGTCGTACCGCCTGCGACGCGCGCGATAGAGCCGGGACATTTCGAAGAGATAGACGCCCACTGCCGCCGCGAGTCCCCAGGCGATGATCGCCACCGCCGGGCGTGAGGCATCGCGCCAGAGGAGTGTCACGAGCCCAATCAGCAACCCGACGAACGCACCGAGGTTGCCGCGTGCCAGGATACCGGCGGGCGCGGGCGTGATGGCGAACATCGGCACAAGGCGGTACGAGACGCCCATGATGAGCAGCGTCAGCCAGCCGATGCCGCCGAGGTGGACGTGGATGGCGAGCAGGTGCGGCGGGATCGGGAACCAGCCGAAGCGCCAGTCGAGCGCGAAGGTCAGCCCGAGGCCGACCGTGGCGACGAGCATCGCCAGCGCCGCGAGGAGGTACCAGCCCGCCGTGTCCCACTGCGTCGCCGTCCGCAGCACGCGCCCGATGATAACGAGGAAGAGCAGCACCGCCAGCACGACGGCCGTGCCGCCTGCCGCGAGCAGGCCGGTACGGGCGTGGCCGCCGAGGAAACCCGCCACCATCGCGAGCCACCCAGCGGTGTAGAGCGTCCCCTGCACGATCCCAAGCCGTCCGTTGGCCGCCTCGGCGACGAAGATCACCGGCGTCATCTGGTAGAGCGCACCCATCATCGTGGCGACGACCGCGCCAAGCACGAGTAGATGGGTCACCGCGACTGTCGTCGTCCCCCGGTACGAGCCGATCACTGCTGCTGCGTGCGTCGCGAGGAGCAGGTGCGCCGCCGCGAGCGCGAGCGGCCCGGAGAGGAGGAAAGGGAGCGGGAGCCACGGCACGGGCGCGCGGCGCGGGTTGATCCCACCGAACATCGTCACGTCCCTCCCGCTATGCGCCTGCGGCGACTTTGCCGATGCGGACGATCCACGTCTCCGGCCCGGACTGCTCCGGCTCCCACGTCGCCGCACCCGCGTGCTCGGCGGCGAACTGATATTTGAGCGGCTTCGGGTCATGGTCGTTGATGAGGCGGAGCGCCCCGCCGGGTTCGAGGGCAGCGAAGGTGGCGAAGATGCGCGCGTGGCGGTCGCGCGGGGCGAGTGCGCACACATCGAGCGTCACGGGCTCGCTCGCCGCGAAGAGCGGCGCGGCCTCCGGCGCGATGGCCGCCGCCTCGGTCGCCGCCGCGCGGTGGACGAGCAGCACGAGATCCGTCTCCGCCGTCGCGCCATGCACGACATCCGCGCCGAGCGACACGAACGTGCCGGGCTGTGCGGGATATGCCGCGTCCGCCGCCGTGATCGTCCCGTCGCCCCGGATGACCTGAATCGTGATCGGCGTGGCGACGCGGTGGTCGCGCAGCTGTTGCCCCGCGCGCATGCCGATCAGGAGCACCTGCCCCGGCAGTGCCGTCTCCAGTTGCGTCGCGACGGGATGCCGGTCGTCGAAGCGAACGCGGCGTTCCAATGCAATCGGTGTCGTTTGTCTCTCCATCGTTATTTCAACCCTCCGATGTATGGGTCTCGCGCGGCGACATTGCCGTACGCCCTCATGGTAGGGGAAATACGCGCGGGATGCTGTGAGAAACCGCACAGCCCGTATCACCGACGGACGCTATGCTGGTCATGCGGAGGAATCTCGCCTCCCACGCCCAAATCGTACCGGGCAGTCGGAAATGGTGGCCGTCGTGCTACCCACCAAAAGGAGCGTTCCATGGCAGTGACCGCGCGGGTCGTTGACGTGCGGGAAGATATTCGGCGCGGCGATGAACCCTTCGACCGGATCATGTCCGCAGTTGCGGCGCTCGCGGATGGCGAGGATCTCGTGATCATCAATCTCTTCGAGCCGGTGCCGCTCTACGGTCTCCTCGCCCAGCAGGGTTTCAGCCACGAGACGGACCGGACCGTCGCGGGCGACTGGCGCGTCACCTTCCGACGGCTGCCGGATGGCGAATCTCCACCCCACGGGGCTCACTGAGCAGTGACAGCCCTAGCATCTCCTCCCGAATAACGTTTCCAGATTGGCACGGTTTTGTGACGGTGTCCCATCGCCTGTCGCATCGCTGTGACGGTACTCCGCCTATGCTTCCGACAACAGAGACACAGCGCGCCGATCGGCGCCTTATCGGGAGGGACCGCCATGACGATCTTGCACACCTTCATCAGCCCGCGCCGCTACGCGCAAGGGGCAGGCGCACTGGCAGAGGCCGGCACGCTCATTCAGCCATTGGGAACGCATGCGTTCGTCCTCTACGATCGCGCGGTCGCGGACCGCTGGGCACGGCAACTGCGCCCCGCGCTCGTGGCCTCTTGCATCGGTGTTGGCGGCACGGAATTCGGGGGCGAGTGCACGCAGGCGGAGACAGACCGCGTGGGCACGGCGGCGCGCGTGATGCGCGCGGACATCATCGTCGGGTTCGGCGGCGGGAAGGTGATCGACACGGCCAAGTCCCTCGCGGACGACCTCGGCGCCGCGCTCGCGATCCTCCCGACGCTCGCCTCGACCGATGCGCCGACGAGCGCCCTCTCGGTCATCTACAATGATCGGGGCACCTTCGACCACTATCGCTTCTCCCACCACAATCCCGACCTCGTGCTCGTCGATACGCAGGTGATCGCGGATGCGCCGGTACGGCTGTTTATCGCCGGTATCGGAGATGCGCTCTCAACGCACTTCGAAGCCCGAGCGACCGCCCAATCCTATGCCACGACGATGGCCGGCGGCTGGCAGACGGTCGCGGCCGCCGCCCTGGCGCACGCTTGCTGGGATACGATCCGTGTCTACGGCGGGGAGGCGATCGCCGCCGTGCGTGCCCACCGGGTGACGGACGCGGTCGAGAAAGTCGTGGAGGCGAACACCCTCCTGAGCGGGCTGGGGTTCGAGAGCGGCGGACTCGCCGCCGCGCACGCGATCCACAACGGCCTCACCGCGCTCCCGGAGACGCACGGCATGTGGCACGGCGAGAAGGTCGCCTTCGGCACGCTCGTCCTGCTCGAACTGGAGAAGCACAACGCCCAGGACCGGCGCGACGTGCTCGCCTTCTGCCTCGCAGTCGGGCTACCCGTCTGCTTCGCCGATCTCGGCGTGCCGCACATCACCCCCGCGCAGATCGCGACGGTGGCGGAACGCGCGCTGGCGACGGGCGAGACGATCTACAACGAGCCGTGCACGCTCTCCCTGGAGACGGTGAGGGCGGCGTTACGGTCCGCGGATGCCCGTGGCCGGGCGGCAAGAGCGGTCGCCACGGCGGCGTGAGAGTTCGGGAGCCGATGTCATCAATTGTCGCAACACCGCGATGCGCCAGGCGGTACGCTTGCGGTGTCGCATCTACCGTCATGTAATAAAGGAGAATGGGATGAAGAGACAACGTCTTGTCGGTGCGGGACTTGTCGCACTCGGTGCCGGCATCGCGGCGAATGCGCTGCTCGGCCCGCTCGCTCTCCGCATCATCGGCTTCCACAACTCGGCGAGCGGCATCGACCAGCTCATGGGCGGCGAGGCGATCTCCCTCGTCGTCGTGGCACCCCTGTCCGTGACCGCAGGTGTCTTCTGGATGCGCGGGCACTGGGTCGCACCCACGCTCGCGCTTGCCCCGGCGCTCTACGCGCTCTACACCTACACGACCGAGATCGTCGTCGCCCAGTACGCCCGGTATCCGGGCAATAGCGAGTGGTTCCTCCCGCTCCACATCGGCCTCCTGGCGCTCGGCGGCTCCAGCGCAGTCGCGGCGTGGTCGGCGCTCGAAGCCGAATCGCCGCTGATACCCACCTCTCGCCTGCGGGTCGCCGCAGCGGCCGCGCTCCTCGTGCCGAGCGCACTCTTCGCCCTCAACTGGCTCAGGCAGCTCACTGCGTACACCGGCGGCGAACGGTCGCAGGAGTATCGGGACGATCCGATCCTCTGGTGGCTGATCAAGGGCCTCGACCTCGGGATCATCATCCCGATCTCGCTGGCGGTCGGCATCGGCGTGCTGCGCAACCGTCCCGTCGCAGCCAGGGCGGCGTCCGGCATGACAGGTTTCCTCGCCTGTCTCGTCGGCTCGGTGGCGGCGATGGGCGCCGTGCAGGTGGCGAAAGCCGATCCGGGGGCGAGCCCGGCACTGGTCGCGGTCGCCGCGCTCATGGCGCTCGGGCTCGGTGGTGTGGCGATCCAACTCATCCGCGCGGAGAGCACCCGGCACCGATCAGCAGCAGACACGGTAACTGTTCCCCAACCCGGCATCAGCGTGCCACGCCTCGATGCGCCCAGCCATACGCTTACCCTGGCGGACAAGACCCACTATGATCAGGTACGGCAAGGAGGCTAGCAATGATATCGCCGTCGCCCACAGTCGTTTCCCGTGAGCGTAGTCGGCACTCGAACCGTGGTGAGATGAGCATGTCACACGAGGACTTCACGGGGGCGGCCGCCCGGCTTGGCATCGGCGCCGCCCTCACCGTCCTCGTCCTGAGCGTGGTGTATGCCGTCCCGTTAGTCCTCGGATTACGCTCCTTGGCATCGCAGAACGACCCGATCCTCGACCCCTACTTCGCCATCATGGAACTGCTCATCATGGGAATCGCCCCCGCGCTCGTGGTCATAATGGCCGCGATCCATGCCTACGCCCCGCGCGACGCGAAAATCTACAGCCTGACCGCCCTCGTCTTCATGGGCCTGATGGCGGGCATCACCTGCGGCTGCCACATCGTGCTGCTCACCGTCGGCCGCCAGGTCACACCGGCGGACCTCCCGTGGCTCCCGTTCTTCCTCTCGTTCCGCTGGCCGTCGGTGACCTACGCGCTGGACATCCTCGCCTGGAACCTCTTCTATCCCCTCGGGATGCTCTTCGCGGCGGTGGTGTTCTGCGGCGGTGGGCTGGCGCGGGCGGTGCGGGCGTGCATGATCGCGAGCGGCATGGTCAGCCTCGTGGGGCTGATCGGCCCGGTGGTGGGGAACATGGGCATCCGGAGTATCGGCATCGTGGGCTACGCCGGGCTCGCGCCGGTCGTGGCGGTACTGCTGGCGATGGTGTTCCATCGGGCCAGCGTGCGCGCCCGCACCCGCAGTCCGCGCCGATCGCTAGCGGTGGCACGCTTTTGGCACGTTCTTCGGTCTCCTGCGGCGTTTTACGCATACCCTGCCTTGTAGGATTCTCCTATTCGGAAAGAGGCATGGCATGCGTCCGTCAATGAGTCCCAGTGAAGCAAAGGAGAGTATCATGGACATTCAACAGATTCTCCGCCAAGCGCGCGATACATCAGGGTAATCGCATCTCAACCGGCGATGACTTTGAGGAGATACCGCTCATCTCAGGCAGCCTTCAGCCGCTTATTCTTGATCCCGACCGTTGCCGTCCGCTCCTGCTTCAACAGATTCACCGCGATATGCCGCAGCACGACCAGATTGGCCGCGCTCGCTCCCTGCCGCGCCCGGCTCTCATCCTCGCGAAAGGCGATGTCCCGCACCCAGCGCAGCCCGTTCTCGATCCCCCAATGACCGCGCACTGCCCGCCCAAACGTCGCCGCATCGGTCAGGCTCGTCAGATAATAGCGCGTCTCGGGCGTCACTTTCCCCTTCACGCGCCGCGCCGCAGCGACCATGCCGATGGCGTGTAAGCCTGCCCATGCTTCGTCGGGATCGAGGTGGGCGAGCGTTGCGGGATCGCGGATCGTCCCATAGCGGTGAATCTCCACCCGCCCGTGCCCGCCGTCCACGGTTTCGGCTGCATCGGCGTCATAGTCCGCGAAGTCGGTGGCGCGGGCATCGGCGATGAGATGGACAACCTCGTGATCGAGCGCCTCCTGTTTCTCCTTGAGGGCAAGGACATAGTCCGCTTCGCGGTCGATGATCGTTTGGGCAATCGCCGTCTGACAGCCCATCGCATCGATCGTCACGATGCATCCTTCGCAGGCGATCACCGCTCCCTCGGTCTGCACGACCGTCTGCTGTACCCAGGCGAGGAAGCAGTGTTGGAACTGGTCAGGATCGAGGGCGGCGAAGAGCCGCCCGAAGGTGTCATGGGAAGGGATGCCATAGGGGAGCGTGAGAAACGTATCGAACCACTCCCGTTGGGCCTTGCCATACTCCTCCATCGCCACCCATTCATCCGCCCCACTGATGATGACACACAGGGCGATCGTGAGGATATCGAGGAGTTGATGATGCTTGGTATGGTCGATGCGGGGATCGGTGAGGGTTGCGAAATGAGCGATAATCGTGGAACCAGGCGTTTGATCCATGACGAGCCTCCGCGCGATGGGTGATTGACCGATCATCCATCCTACGGGAAAACTCGCTCATTTAGATGCGATTGCCCTGGCGCCCCGCATCGCCCCTGCTTGTCCGTTCCTTTCCGCATGGTATCATGGGCAGACAGGTTGATAGCATCTGTGGACCTTCGCGCCTGATGGCTCCTGATGAGCAGGTTTACGGTATGGCGCGTGTTGTTTGTTGCACGAAAGGGGCAACCGATGTCTGCGACTAGCACGGGAAAAGGGACGCATCCCGCCGGATTGGAGGGCATTGTTGCGTGCGACTCCGCCATCTGCTCCGTTGACGGCGCGCGCGGTGTGCTCACCTACTTCGGCTACGACATCCATGACCTCGCGGACCACTCCACCTTCGAGGAGACGATTGCGCTGCTCTGGTCGGGCAAATTGCCCACCCGCGCGGAGCTGGACGAGCTGACGAACGAACTCGTCGCCGCCCGCCCGCTGCCCGCGCCGGTGCTCGACCTCCTGCACGCCTTCCCGAAGGATGCCCGCCCGATGGGCGCCCTGCGGACGGCCGTCTCCGCCCTCGGCATGTACGACCCCGAGGCCGAGGACAAGGGCATGGAGTCCAACCGGCGCAAGGCGATCCGGCTCACCGCGCAGATCCCGACGATCATCGCCGCGTACGGGCGCATCCGGCAGGGCAAGGACCCCGTCGCGCCGACCGCCGATCGCTCGACCGCCCGCAACTTCCTGACGCTGCTGCACGGCGAGCCGCCGACGGAAACCGAGGAGAAGGCGCTCGATATCGCCTTCATCCTCCATGCGGATCACGAACTGAACGCCTCCACCTTCGCCGCCCGCGTCGTCGCCGCGACCCTCGCCGACTTCTACGGCGCGACGACGGCGGCGGTGGCCTCCCTCGCGGGGCCGCTGCACGGCGGCGCGAATGAGGAAGTGATGAAGTTGCTCGACCACGTTGGCACCCCGGAACGCGCGGTCGAGTACGTCCACGAGCAGACCGCCGCGCGCAAGAAGATCCCTGGCTTCGGCCACCGCGTCTACAAGGCGGAGGACCCGCGCGCGACACACCTGCGCGAGATGGCGCGGCAGGTCTGCGAGGAGTCCGGCAACGAGCGGATGTTCCTCACGCTCCGCGCGATGGAGGACACGATGCTGCGCGAGAAGAACATCCACTGCAACGTGGACTTCTACTCCGGCGTCGTCTACCGCGCGCTCGGCATCGCGGACGACCTCTTTACACCCGTCTTCGCCATCTCCCGCATGGCGGGCTGGGCCGCGCACGTGCTCGAACAATACGCCAACAACCGCATCATCCGCCCGCGCGCGGAGTACACCGGCGCACACGACCTCCAGTACGTGCCGATCGACGAGCGGTAGTCCGAGTAGCGAGTAACCAGAGGGAACGAATCACTCGTTACTCATTACTCGTTACTTCATCAGGGGGGTCGGATGATCCGCGAGGCCCGCGCCGGTGATGCGCCTGCGATCGCGCGCATTCACGTCGCGAGTTGGCGTACGACGTATCGCGGCATCGTGCCGGACGATGTGCTCGCGAACCTCTCCGTGGAGCGACGCGAGCAGATGTGGGCGCGGACGCTCGACAATCCGGACGGCACGGTATTTGTCTACGTCGCGGAGGATACGGCGGGGCGGATCATCGGTTTCGCGTCCGGTGGCCCCGAGCGTGAGGGCGACGTGTTATACACCGGCGAACTCTACGCCATCTATCTGCTCGCCGAAACGCAGGGTCGGGGTGTCGGACGCCGCCTGACGCAACAGGTCGCGGCACGGCTGGCGACGATGGGGCATGACACGATGCTCGTCTGGGCGCTCGCGGAAAACCCGGCCTGCCACTTCTACGCCGCCCTCGGCGGCGTGCCCATGCGCGAAAAAGCGATCGCCATGGGTAGTGGTTCCTTCATGGAAGTGGCGTACGGCTGGACCGACACACGCGCACTCCGGCGGCAGGGATAAGGGGCGACACGATGCGCTCGCGCCGCCCCCTCTGGCGTGTCTTCGACTTCCTCCTCATCGTCGCCGTCATCGCGCTCGCCGCGTTCGTCCTCTTCGCTGTCGTCACCGCCATTGCGTAGGGAGTGACGAGTAGCGAGTGACGAGACGACCTCGCACTCGTTTTATTCTTTTGCGATGGAAATGGCGTGATAGCGTGCGTAGGGGCGGTGCTCAAACCGCCCTTCCCGCCCCCACAGCAGCGCCCGGACCTCCCAACGCGCACTGTGGCGACCGAGGGAGGGCGGTGCTCAAACCGCCCCTACGAGACAACGGCGGAGCCACATATCACGACGCGCCTACCATGAAAGAGTATTACTCGCTACTCGTTACTCGTTACCTGGATGGGTTTGCCGCCCTCACGCGCGCTTGTGTAGATCGCTTGTGTCAGTTGGGAGACGGCCAGGCCGCGCTCGGCGTCGGATGCGCCGAGATCATTGGCGCGGATGGCGGCGACGAACTCGGCGTTCGGCGTCGTTGTTTCGGGGCGCTCGCTCTCCGGCGGGACGAGGTTGTGGCGCTCGGTGCCGATCCAGCCAGGATAATTATCCGCGCCGATGTGGCGGATGTTGTCGCGGTCCCAGATCTCGATTGTCCCCTTCGTGCCGATGACCGTGATATTCCAGAGCGCCGGCCCGCGCCCGACCGCCGCGAGCGTCGCCACGCGCCCGCCGTTGAAGCGGATGACCGCGCCATCCACGATGTCCACCTGCTGCCCGTCGAGGTCGCTCATCGCGCAGACGGTCTCGGCCTGCATCCCCGTCAGGTAGAGCATGATGTCCACGAAATGGCTGCCGGTATCGACGAGCATCCCGCCCTCGCCGAGCGTCGAGGAGAGCCGCCAGCCACCAAACGCGCCCCAGTGCTGCGTGATCTGGCTCGAGTAGAAGAGCAGTTCGCCGAGGTTGCCGTCCGCGATCTGCTGGTGGGCGTAGCGGTAGTTCCAGAGCCGCGTGTTCTGGTAGGAGAGCATAAGGATGCGCCCCTGCGCCTTCGCGAAGTCGATCAACTCGCGCGCCTGCTCCGGCTGCGTGACGAACGGCTTCTCGCTCAGGACGTGCTTCCCCGCCTCCAGCGCCTCCTTGATGTGCTGATAGTGCATCCCGTGCGGCGTCATGATAATCACGCCGTCGAGGGCGGTCTTCAACATTTCGCGGTAGTCGTGGTACGCCTCGGCGTCCGCCAACTCGGGGAACGCCGCCGTGAGCGCGGCGATATTCTCCTCGCTCACATCCGCCAATCCGACGACCGCCGCGCCCGGCGCTTCTCGCAGCGCCGTCATGTGCCGGTGGCTGATGCGCCCGCAGCCGATCAAGCCAAGACGCACCTGGGTAGGACTGAGGGGATTTGGCTCAGTCGTCATCGCGATCCTCTTCTCCGATGTTTGTCATTGCCTGACTATATTGCACCGCACTTTCCCTTTCCTCAGTCCTCAATCCTCAGTCCTCAGTCCTTCGTCCTACCCACTTGACCGCGTTGTGGATGATGCGCTGCACGTCGGGCCGGTAGAAGGTCGGGTTCTCCTCGTGGCCGGGGCGGAAGTAGAAGACGCGCCCCTTGCCGATCTCATAGGCGAGACCGGAGCGAATCTGCTTGCCATTCGGGAAGGTGGAGTGGAAGACGACTGTGTCCGGCGAGCCGATCTCGAACGGCTCGTCGTACATCTCCTCGTCCTCGATCATGAGGTCCGAGACGCCCCGCGCTACCGGATGGTCCGGCGTGACGACTTCGATGTTCTCCGGCCCCGCATCATGCTCCCAGCCACCAATGAACCCCGTCGCGCCGACCAGTTGTGTGAACGGCTTGGACATGTGCGCCGAGTGCAGCGCGAGGAAACCCATCCCCCGCTCCCGCACATGCCGCATCACGCGCTCGACGTTGACATCCTGCACATTACGATGGAGCAGATGCCCCCACCAGATCAGCACGTCCGCCCCCGCGAGCGACGCCTCACTCAGCCCCTGCTCGGTGTCTGTGAAGGTCGCGGTGCGCACAGCGAGGTCGAAGTCCGCCTTGAGCGCGGTCGCCACTGCATCGTTGATGTCGTGGGGATATGCCGCCTTCGGTGCCGTCCCCTCGGACCAGACCAGTACCCGGAGTTTGCTGCTCGCTGCCATCAGTTCTCCTACCCATCCATCGGGCGCACGGTTATGCACCCCTCCGACGCGCCATCATCCCCCCGTCTTCCCCCTCCCGACATGGGAAGCGAGACGGGAGGTTTAGGTTTCCCGATAATCATGCCACAGGATGCGCGTTCATGGTGTGTCTCGGTTCGCTGACCAAGAATCATCGAGGCGTGCGAATGCCGTCGGCACCTTTCCTGTCGCAATGAATTCACAGATTCTTTGAGCGCACGCCCGCGCATCCAGTACCGAGGTATCGACTGTCAAATCGTACATGCCATGCGCGTGTACGTGGTCGAACTGGCTGCGTGCGAGGCCGATTAAGCGGTCGCCTCGCTTGCATTCCCGCTCCTCCACGGCCGCAAGCGGGCACATGACGCCCACAAATAGCACGTCGAATGGCCGAAGGATCGTGACATACTCCCACAACCAAGTACGGTCCCACAAAACTGTATCCACGATGAGGTTGTTACCGGCAGCGGCGAAGGAAGCGACAGCATGGTGCATGCCGGAGAAGAATCGTTCGCCGAGCGCGCCAATTGCCATCGTGTACCGTGTACCTAAACCGTCGTTCTCTTCGAGCAGTTGGAATCCCTGCTCACCGTAATAGGCTGGGCTACGTGTGAGACGAATAAAGTCATCGAAGCCCATATGCACATAGGGAGTAGGCAAACTTTCGAGCAAGGCAGCAGCGATGCCGCCCTTCCCGGCGCTTGATGTACCGTTGAGAAAGATGATATGCGCCTTTGACATGTCACCCGTCATCCCTTAGTCCTCTATCGCCCCATCCAGCCGCCATCGACGACGAGTAGGTGCCCGTTGACGTACGACGCGGCGGGCGAGGCGAGGAAGACGGCGGCACCCGCCATGTCCTCCGCGTTGCCCCAGCGATTGGCGGAGATGCGCTCCAGAATCTGACGGTTGCGCGTCTCGTTCGCGATGAGGGGGGCGTTCATCTCCGTCGCGATGTAGCCGGGGGCAATGGCGTTCACATTGACGTTGCGCTTCGCCCAGTCGTTCGCCAGCGCCTTCGTCAACTGGCCGACCGCGCCCTTACTCGCGGCGTACGCGGGGACGGTGATGCCGCCCTGAAACGAGAGCAGCGAGGCAAGGTTGACGATTTTCCCGCCGCCCTGTGCGAGCATTCGCTTCCCGAATGCCTGACAGAGGAGCCACGTCGCCTTGAGATTCACGTTGAGGACGGCGTCCCAATCCTCCTCGGGGAAATCCTCCGGCGCGTGGCGGCGCGTGATGCCCGCCGCGTTGATGAGGACATCGACTGGGCCATACTCCCGCTCGATGCGGTCGGCGAGGTCCGGGATGCCCGCGACCCGCTCCAGATCGTAGCCGACGGGGAAGCACTTCCGGCCCCACGTCTCGACCGCCGCCTGCGTCGTCGCGCACGCAGCCGCCCGCTGCACCGCGACGATCTCCGCCCCCGCCCGCGCCAATCCGACCGCGATCGCCGCCCCGATGCCCCGGCTCGCGCCCGTCACCACCGCGCGCTGGCCATCCAACCGGAACGGCGCGTCCCGCTCGTCATCGACCATTCCATACCCTCCCTCTCTCCCGTCACCGATCATCACGCGCGGTAGCATACCGTATTCTTCCCCTTCCTCACGGGAAAGGGGGCGGGGGTTAGGGCTTCGGCGCGACCGGTGGCCCCTCCGTCTCACCCGCCAGCGGCGTGAAGGCGTCGATGTGCCGCATCACATGGGGCGGCTCGGCGCGCCAGCAGCCGCTGCTGTAGCCGAAGGGCTGCACCTCGTAGATGCGGATGAAGCCGCCCCGCGCGTTGCCCGGTTCCATCACCCAGCGCATGATCGCGTGGTGCTCCGGGCTGCGCGCGAAACCGAGCAGCGCGTCCTTGTCCGCGAAGAAGGCGATTGTGCCGAGGGTGAAGGGGAAGCGATACCAGACATGATGGCCGCGATACCCCGGCGACCGCTTCAATTTCGCCAGCATCGGGTACCACCGCCGGGCGAGTCGCACCATCGAAATCGGCCCGCGAAACTTCGTCGCGCCGACGAACTCGGCGGTCGCCTGCCCGATCATCGGCGCGCGGGAAAAGTCAGTCGTGCGCATCGTTCACCTCAATTTCCACCCGTCACGTACACCGTCCTGCCGCCAAGGACCGTGCGCTCAACGCGGATCGTGTCAAATTGGTCGGGCGGCGTCTCCAGCGGGTTGGCGGAGAGGACGACGCAGTCCGCCCGCGCGCCCGCGCGGAGCACGCCGATCTCGCCGGGCAGGTTCGCGGCGAGCGCGCCGCCGGTCGTCCAGAGATGGAGCGCTTCGAGCGGCGTGATCGCCTGCTCGCGCTGGTGGGTCAGCCCGCCCGCCGTCCGCCGCGTGATCGCCGCCCGCATCCCCGCGAGCGGGCTGTACGGCGCAATCGGCGCGTCGGAACTCCCGGCGAGCGCCACGCCAGCGTCGAGCAGGTCGCGCAGCGGCACGCTCCGCAGGCGCGGCGCGGCGGGCATCGCCTCCCACTCGCCGCCCATCTGCGCGATGTACATCGGCTGCACGACGCCGATCACGTCGAGTGCCGCCAGCCGCGCCATCTGGTCATGGTCGAGCGAGACGAGATGTTCGATGCGGTGCCGGTGCGGCCCCGGCGGCAACGCCTCGTACGCGCGGATGGTCGCCTCGATCCCGGCGTTGCAGGCGGCGTGCGTCGCCAGCTGGAAGCCGCGCACGTGCGCCGCAGCGCAGAGATCCGCCAGCACGCCGGGCGGGTGGTGGAGGTAGCCGACGTGCAACCGGTGATCCGCGCCCCAGCGGGGCCGCTCCGGCGCGCTCGCCTCCCGCAGGAGACCGGGGCGACGCGACCGGGCCGCGCGCCCCACAAGCGCCGCGACCCCAGCGAGCGACTCCGCCAACCCAACGCAGACGGCGCAACGGCTCCCGCCGTCCGCGAAGAGTTTCAATGCGCCCACCGGCAGGCCGTCGAGCACATCGCCCGTCACTGGGCCGTCGAGGCGGTCGGTGGGCGGGGTGAACAGCCCCTCCTTGCTGACGAAGAGCATCGCGACGGGCAGCGGCAACCGCCCCTCCCGCATCGCCCGGCGCAGATAGTCTTCCAGCATCGCGTCGATGCCGGGGTCGCAGAGATAGGTGATCCCCGCCGCGAACAAGCCCGCGCAGTATCGCTCCAGCGCATCGGCCCATGCGTCGTAGCCGGTGTTGGCGGCAGACAGGCGGGCGAGCGCCTCGACGCGGCTCACCGCCGTCTCCAGCACTTCGCCCGTCGGCTCGCCGTGGCGGTCGCGGACGATGCGGCCACCGAACGGGTCCGGTGTGTCCCGGTCGATGGCCGCCGCCCGCAGGCCCGCTGTCGAGAGCGTCGCCTCATGGAAACTGAAATGCATCGCGATCACCGGGCGATCACCGGCGGCGCGGTCGAGATCGCCCCGCGTGAGAAGGCCGCCACGCGCGAAGTGACGCGGCGTGTAATTGTAGGCGGAGAGCCAGCCGTCGTCGGATTCGCTCGCCGCGTGATCGGCGATCCGTTGCGCCGCCTCCTCCACGGAGCGGCAGCCGCCGAGATCGACACCCCGCGCGTACCATGCGGCGAGCGTGATGTGATGGTGCGCGTCGATGTAACCGGGGCAGAGCGTCCGCCCCGCAAGGTCCACAACCTCGGCTGCGTCGCCATGCAGGGCGAGCAGATCGTCGCCGCCGACGGCGAGCACGCGCCCATCGTGGATTGCGAGCGCGGTTGCGGGCGGGTGCGCGGCGTCCATCGTCAGGATCGTCCCGTTGTGGAAGAGCAGATCACTCAACGTGTGGCTCCCGCCCTCCCCTTGCCCGATGTGGAGGGTCCGGGGATTCGGGCGATACCAGCAGTTCGTCAATCGGCAGGCGTGGGGCGCGCGGGACGGACGGTGTGAAGCCGAGACGGAAGAGTGACGCGGGCGTTTCGCCCGCCGCGCCGAAATTCGCGAGCGACGGCCCGACCGTCCCGGCGCAGTCGAGCAGCGCGCTCACCGGGTGCGTCGTCAGCCCCGCGCCCGCCGCGATCAGCCAGAGCCGGAGCAACGCACGCCCCGCCTCGACCAGCGCCGCGCGCTCCATCGATGGCGCGGTGAGTAAACAGAGCGCGGCGGATTGCCGGACGATCTGCTGCGTGTCGATGGCGAGGACGTGATGGAGCCGGAGCCGCGCCAGCCATCGCATCCGCGCGGGCGGCATGATGAGACGGGCGGCGGCCAGCGTCGCGCCATGGAGATTGAGGCAGTCCGCCGTCAGCCCATCCCGGTGATACGAGGGATCGGACGGGTCGAGGCGCAACCACCGCCAGAGTTCCGTCTGCACGGCGTCGTCCGCGAACTGATCCGCCGTTGCTCGCCGTGCGAGTGCCGCGAGCCTGCGGATGCCCGGCCGCTCCGTGACGACGCGGAAGGCGCACCCCCACCGCGCCGCCTCCGCGCGCATCGCCGCGAGCACGTCCGGCGGCACGGGCCGGTCGAGGTGCGGCGTGCGGGCGGTGTGGCGCGTCGCGAGCGATTGGGCGAGCATCACATCGGCGGGGTCGATCGGGTCAGCGCCGGGAACGAGGTGGCCGACGGTGCGTCCATCGTTGGCGGGGGCGGCTTCGTAGGTGATCGACATGCCTGCAGCCGCTGCCCGCAGCCGCGCGCCCTCCACCGCCGCGCCGAGGCCAAGGTACAGGTCGCGGTGGGTTGGATCGCTGACGGGCAGGGAGCGCGCCGCGTCCCAGCGGACGGCGATGCGTCCATCATCGCGCGACACAAACCGCCACGGCTGCGTGTTGTGCGCGGAGGGCGCGCCCCGCGCCCCTTCGAGCCACGCGGGTTGTGCTTCCAGCACCGTGTTCCCATCGATCGGGCCTTCGTAGAGCGTCAGACGGTGCCACGGTTGCCCGCCGAGCGCGGCGGCGGTCGCCAGCGATTTGTCGTTGCCATCGGCGATCCATGTGATCGTCAGCGTGCGGTAGTGGCGATCACGGAGCGCGCGGACGAGTTCGGCTTGCAGGACACGCATGATCCCCCGCCCCTGCAACTGCCGCTGCACACCGATGATGATGATCGCGGCATCGCGCACGCGCCCCTTGCCGCGCAGGAAAGTCAGCAAGGCGCGCGGCCCCATGCTGCCCTTCATCCGCTTCAGGAGCGGATTGAAGTCGGGCAGCGCGATGACGAACCCGACCGGCACGCCGTCATACTCCGCGATGAGGCTGATCGCCGGGTCCATCACCCGCCGGAACGGGCCGATCTGGAAACGAAACTCCTCCCCCGTGAGCGGCACGAAGTGCGGGTTATCGAAGAAACTGTCGTTCAGCAACTCGCGCAGCGTCTCGATCTCGCGGTCGTACGCCCGCATGTCGGCGGGCCGGATACGGAGCCGACCGTCGTTGAGCAGCGCGCGATGGCGGTCGGTGAGCAGGGCGTCGGGATCGATGTGCGCCAGATCGGCGATGCGGAAGGTCGTCACCGGGAAGATGCGCCGCAACCCCGCACCATCGAGCAGGGCGGGGTAGTAAGGCGCGGTGTATGTCTCATCGACGACGGGCGCGTGTGCGAAGCCATCGAGCAGGACGCCCATCTCCTGCATCGCCGTCATGTTGAAGGGGCCACGGAGCACGGTGCAGCCATGCTGCACGCCGAATGCGCGTGCGGCATCGATCAGGGCGCGCGCCGCCTCGGGGTCGTCGCGGCACTCAAAGTAGCCGAAGAATGCCGCCCGCTCGCCGTGCCGCACCGTGTGGCGGTGGTAGATGTGCGCCAGCACGCGCCCGACGACCGCGCCGGACGCATCGGTCGCCAGAAAGGGCGTCGCCTCGCCGTGGCGGAAGAAGGGGTTCTTCTCCGGGTCGAGGGCGCGGTGGAGGTCGCCGTCGAGCGGCGGCACCCACGGGCTGGCGCGCGGGTAGACGCGGAGGCGCGGGAAGGTCACCCACGCCGCGCGCTCCTCCTTCGTGCGCGCCGGACGAACATCGATCGCGCCCACTTACGCGCGCCCCGACGCCATCTCCGGCGTCACCGCGCCCGCCGATGGAATGATGTAGCGCCGCTTGATCCGCCCGCTGTTGATCGCGAATGGGCCTTCGCCCGCGCCATGGAGTCGGATGAGTATTTCGCGCGCGCTCGGGTCCTCCTCAACCGACGAGCGGAAGTCGCGGTTCGTTGCCAGCAAACGGTTCAGCACGCGCGCGCGCAGCCGGTCGGCGAGGAGCGGGTCATCCGTCGCGCCGTCGATGATCTCGACGTGGACGCAGGCGCGCTGCTCGCCGTTCCCAATTTCCACCAGTTCGAGGCAGTACGCGCCGAGCCGCCCCGCGTCGTCCGCGTCCGCGAACAACCCCTGCTCGATGTCCTCCGGGTAGATGTTCGCACCCATATAGGAAATCGTGCTGTCGCTCCGTCCGAAGAGGTAGAGGAACGGGATATGGAACACGGGCTGGTCGGCGCGGTCGCACGCCGGCAGCGGGTCGAGACCGAATTCGCGCAGCACGGCGAGCAGTTTGCCGAATGAGATCACGCCCCCAGCGTCATGGATGTTGTACCGGATGCGCGGCGAGAGCACCTTCAGGCGGTTGACCGTGATGATTAACTCGCCCGCGTCGTTCGTCTCGATGTAGTAGTCGAGCGGGCTGTACTGGAAGAGCATCGGCAGGCGCGGGTCATCGCCGAAGAGCGCCTTTTGCAGGTGCGGGTTCGCGGCGGCCTGCTTGCGAATCCAGACGGTGATCGGCATCTCGCCCGCCACGCCGATGTCGATGTCGGACGCGCCGTACCCGGAGTAGACGCCCCGGAAGCGGCGTTCGAGGTAGGCGCGCAGCCCCTCGCTCATCCCCTCGCCCCCCGCAACGCCGTAGACGCGGTAAGCGCCCCAGTCGAAGCCGCGCTTCTCGCTCTCGTCCACGAGGTGTTTGAGGAAGGGCGGGTAACCCGTGATGACGTACGGGTAGCGCGGGCCGAAGAACTGGAGCGTGTGCAGAATCTTTTCGAGGTCGGGGCCGGTCGATTTGACGATCCCGTTGCGGCGCATCGCCTCCCCCGCGTTGACGCCCGTTGCCCACGCGCCCATCGAGAAGCCGTTGATCGTGATGACATTCTCACCGAAGAAGTACCAGCCGAACTGGCTGAATTTGCGGTGCACGTCGTGCAACTCGTCCGCGCTGCGAATCCAGTTGAACGGCGTGCCGGACGACCCGGAGGACTCGTCAATCGTCGTGCCTTTCATGCGGATCGTGCCGTCCAGGCAGCGATCCTCGGTGCTGAACACCTTGACGTAACTCGCCTTGTCCATCGTCGGCAGCAGGCGCATTCGCTCGGCGGCGGGGAGCAACGGGTCGTCGCGCCAGCCGGAGCGGGCGAGCAGTGTCTGGTACGCCGGGACGCGACGGCGCGCCTGCTCGGCGGCACGGAGCGCCGCGTGCGGGCTGAGGTCCTCCAGGAGCGTCGGGGAGGTTCGGGCGGCGCGCAGAAAGAGCCTGTAATTGCGGAGCGCGGCCTGATTCGCGAGGTCCGCCGCGCGGAGCATCGCCCCGTTCCGCACCGCGCGCAGCGTGACCCCGGTGGGCAGTGGTGGTATTCGCATCCGGTTCATTCCCTTTACGCTTTTACCCATCGTCAATCCGTCCAACAATCGACAGAGAGACGACACTGCGCGCCCGCAAGTTCCCAATTCCCGCACGAAGCCCGGACTGGCAATCACACGATAGGGAGTATCGGTTCGGATACTACCATGCCCGTCACTGCTGTCGAGCGGCGCTTGATTGGGGGATGCCCATCCCCGGCGCACACGCATACACCGTACCGCAGTCTCGCCGCAGTGCGCCCGCAGCCGTACCGCAGTGCGCGCGTGCGATGATGGGGGCACACCAGCGCACAACAGGCTGACGTTGGACGATGAACGACGGACTTCGACAATAGAGGAGCGAGGATATGTACGACGAGCCGAACAACCAGAGCCAGGCCGCGCTGTTGGAGCGGCGCGTTGGGGAACTCGACGACCGCCTCCGCACCATCGAGGCGTGGTCAGCGGAGATGTACCAGTATCAGTCATTCATCCGACCCCGCACCGCACCGTATCCGCCCGCGCCTCGCTGGCAACCACAACCGATCACGCCACCATCCGTGCAAACCACAGCGCCGCCCTCCACGCCATACACGCCACCGGCTGTGCCACCGCCGACACCAGTCTTCACCGGCCCATTCCCCACGCCGTCGCGCCAACCCTTCCCGGCGACTCCGCCACCGCTACGGCAACCACCACCCCTCTGGCAGCTGGTTTCGAATCTGTACAACCGGCTCCGCGCCACATCGGGGACGATGCCCACCACTGCGACGACCGCTCCCGCAGGGCCGCCCCCCGGTCAACCTGCCCCCGCCGCACCCGCCACCCCCTCACGGGGCTGGTCCCTCAATGAACTGGAGCAACTGCTCAGCGGGCGCGGGCTGGCGTGGGTCGGCGGGCTGGCGATCCTGCTCGGTGCCATCTTCTTTCTTGGTCTCGCCTTCACGCGGGGGTGGATCGGCCCCGCCGGGCGCGTCGGCATCGGGCTGATCGCCGGGGGCGCGCTCATCGCTGCGGGCGCGTGGTTCTTCGAGCGGCGCGAGGCGCTCTTCGGCCATGTCCTGCTCGCGGTCGGCCTCGGCACGACGAGTTTTTCGCTTCTCGCCGCGACCCGGCTGTACCACCTCTTCCCCACGGCGGTCGGGCTTGCGGGCGCGCTTATCATCGCGGGCGTCGCCGCGACCGTCGCGATCCGGGCCGGGTCGCAGATCGTCGCGGGGTACAGCGTCGTGGCGGCACTGGCCGCGCCCCCACTCCTCGGTGCGGATGCGAACCTGACGACGATTGCTTTCCTCGCGGTCGCCCTGACCGGCACGACGGCCATCGCGCTCCACCGCACCTGGAACTGGCTGCCGGCGCTCGCGTTCGTCTTCGCCGCGCCGCAACTGGCGGCATGGCTGCTGACGGACGCCGCGCTCGCGCCCGGCCTCGTCGCGCTCGCCGGGTTCTGGGCATTGAACACGCTCGCCGCCGGTGGCGAGGAGTTCCGCATCCGCCGCGACCGCCTGAGCGCGACCGCCGCGACGCTGCTGGTCGCGACGGCAGGCTTCCTCGTCGCAACGGGCTTCGGCATCCTCGACCGGATGCACCGTGCCGACGACGGCGGATACTTCCTCTTCCTCCTCGTGACCGCCGGGGCGTACGGCGCGATTGGCGCATACTTCCTCCGCTCGCGGGGAGAAAACCATGGCTTCGGCCTACTCGCGACCGGGACGGCGATTGCCGCGCTGACGATGGCGATCCCGATCCAGTTCGGCGGGCCGATCGCGCCCATTGCCTGGGCTGCGGAGGCGGCCGCCCTCGCGTGGGTCTACGCGCGGCGGGGACACCGGTTCAGCGGCGTCGCGGCGATGACGCTCGGCGCGCTCGCCACGCAGCACCTGCTCCTCTTCGAGTACCCGTTCTACCATCTCCCCATACTGCGTGGCGATATCTACGGCCCCGTCCCCTTCATCGACGCGGCGGGCACGACGCTCGTCTTCCTGCTCCTCGCGTTCGCCGTCGCCGCGTATCTTCTCCGCAACCATCGCGTCCGCGCCATACTCGGGGCAACCGGCTTCGGGCTTGCCGTCTACGCGCTCCCATTCGAGACCGGGGGGGTCGCGCTCGTCGCGGGCTGGGCCGCGCTCTTCGTCCTCGTCTTCGCCATCGAGCGCGCCGCGCCGATCGTCGCACGCCGCATCCCGCGCCTCATGACGGAGACCGACAATGCGGCGGCGGACCAGTTGCTGCGCCGCGTCTGCGCGGCGGTCGCCGGGGCGCTGGCGACATTGCAGACGCTCGCCCATACATTCGCGGGCCGCGATTTCGCCGAGTTCGCCACGGCACGAATACCCTTCCGCGATGACGCGACGCTCGCGGTCGCCATCCTCGTCGCGGCCAGCCTGCTCGCCGGGGCGCTCGCGCGGCACGCGATCACCCGACGCGCCACGATCATCGCGGCGTTCGGTTTCGCCGCCTTCCTGCTCCCGTTTGAACTTCGTCTGGCGGCGGCCGTCGTCGGATGGTCCGCGCTCGCGCTCGGGCTGTGCGCGGTCGAGCGGCGGGATCGCGATGGGATGACGGTGTATCTCGGCGCGGCGGGGACGCTCAGCGGCATCGCGGCAGTCGTTGCCTTCGGCCGGGTCGCGCCGCTCAGCCGCCTCGCCGTGCACGCGCGGGGCGGGATCGACCATCCCCTGCTGCTCAGCGGCGCGACGGCGGCGCTCGGCTCCATCGCCGTCGTCGCGCTCGTTGCGTCGTGGTGGTACCGCGCGTACCGGCCCGCGCGCTGGCTGATGATCGCGGGCGGCGCGGTGGTGGTCTACCTGCTCTCCGTCGGCATCATCGACGAATTCCAGCGCCATGTAAGCGCGGGGACTGACCGCGCGGCGCTCGTGGACCCCCAGAAGCAGGCGCAGGTCGCACTCTCGATCTTCTGGGCGACGCTCGGCGGCGTGGCCTTCATCGTCGGGCTGATCCGGCGGTTCGCCGCGCTGCGCCTCTTCGGTCTCGCGCTCCTCAGCGTCGCGACGGTCAAGGTCTTCCTCTTCGATCTCGCCTCGCTGGACGCGACGTACAAGGTGCCGTCCCTGATCGGCCTCGGCATCCTCCTGCTCGCGAGTTCGTACGTCTACCAACGTTTGAAGACACGCGACGAGGCGGAGGGCCGCATCGCCTCCTGACAGATTTTTCTATCCCCCTGCCCCCTCCCGCAAAAGGAGGGGGCCTCCGGCTCCCCTTCCCTCCGCCCCTACACCGTGACGCCGAGCCGCACGAGGCCCGCGTCGGCGCGGGGGCAGTCGTTGCCGCTCGCCTGCACCGCCTCCCGATAGCACATCGCCGCCAACGGGAGATCGCCGCGCACCTCATACTGCGCCGCGAGCGCGAGCAGCACATCGACGAACTGCCCGCGCAGCAGCTCCCGCCGCTCCTCGACGTACGCGCTGTCGCCGTAGAATGGGCAATCATCCAGATACTCGCCGCGATAGAGGGTGCGCGCCGCTTCGAGCGCGGCGATCATCGCGGCGGTCTCCGCGCCCGCACTGTCGGCGACGTGCGCGCGAAACGCCGCGACATCGCTCCAGACGACGAGCGATGGGTCGAGCCGGTAGCGGTCATTGTGGTAGATGATCGCCGTCGCGTCACCGCCACGCTTCAGGTCCGGCTCCAATGTCCGGCGCAGGCCGCCGAGCGTCCGGTGGAAGGCGAGGTCCCCCTTGTCGAGCGGGACATCCGGCCAAATCACCTCAAGGAACTCATCCTTCGCCACGCCGCGCTCCGCCCGGTCGAGGAGGAACGCGAACATCGCCTCTGCCTGCCGCGTCCCTGCCTTCGCGCCGCCCCACTGCCGGATGCGCTCGCTATCGCGCTCGACACGGAGCGGGCCGAGCGCCCAGACGTGCAGGCCGACGACGCGCCCCGGCGCTTCCGCCACCGTGAGGGCACTGGCGAGGGCGGTCTCCCGCGATTGCAGCGCGGCACGCTCCGCCGCGAGCGCTTCGAGGGCGGCGGCTTGGCGCGACTCGCGCTCGTCGAGGTGCAGCGACGCGGCGATGAACGCGGCGGCGTTGTCGAGCAGCGCCGTCTCCGCGCGGGTGTACGGCAGGCGCGACCGCTTCGGCCCGATCACGAGCGTGCCCTGCGCGCGGTCCGCCGCCTGCAACGGCAGCGTGAGCACGGCGGGCGACTCCGGCGCGCCGTACGCCGCGACGGGCGCATCGCTCGCGTCCGCGACGGTCGCGGCGCGGATGCCGAGCGTCCGGCAAAGTTGCGCCAGGGCGGGCTGGATCGCGGCGCGCGGGCGCTGGGCGGTCAGCAACTCGTCGCCGAGCGCCCGCATCAGACGGCGGTGCGCCCGGTCGCGCCGCGCCGAACGGGGCGTCGCCAGCGCGACGATGCGCGCCCGTAGCGGGTCGAAGAGCGCGATCGTCAGCACAATCGCGAGCGCGGTGACGAGCGGCGTGTCGGTCTTGAGGGCGTGGCGGGAGAGGCGCTCCAGCCCGAGCAGGAGCGCAACGTACCCCGCCGTCAGCACGCCCGCGCTGAGCGAGTACGAGAACGAGCGGCGCGCGGCGCCCGCATCGCGGAACAACCCCTGCGCGAAGACCGCGTACGTCGCCAGCCCCAGGCTGACCGCGATGAGCGCGGTGCCGGGCCATTCGGGGTGGCCGAGATCGGCGAGGAGGATCGTCGCCAGCCCGCCGACCGCCGCGCAGAGCGCCGCCGCGAGGAGCGCGGTCAGTTGCTCCCGCCCCGCGCCTGTCCGCAGCGACGCACGCCACGCCAGCCAGACCCAGCAGACCGCGAGCGCGAGCAACGCCGCCCGGAACCCGATCCAGCCCCAGCCGAGCAGCGGCGCATCGAAGCCGCCGAGCGTCCGGTACGGCGGGCGGATGGCAATGGGATGCTGACGATCCGTCAGGGAAAGCAGCGCGATGAGCAGCCCCAGGCCGTACGCCACGGCGAGCGCGGCCCGTTGCGCGCCGCGCCACTGCTCCCGCGCCGTCACCACAAAGATGAAGTGGAGGAACGCCGCGAGCAGGAGCGGCGCGACCGCTACCTCTCCGCTGCTCGCGCGGTCACGCACGTCCGCGTCCGTTGTCAGTTCCGCGACGACCCGCAACGCGCCCCACGCGGCGATCATCGCCGTCAGCAGCGCGAAGACCCACGCCGCTACGGCGCGCGGCGTGCGCGTCAGCACGACCGCCCCCAGCCAGGTGGCGAGCGCCGCGACGATAAAATCCGCACCGACCGAGAGGGACATTGCGTTACCAACCGCGCACACACCGACCCGCACCAATGGCACGCGGACAGTATACGCGAGCGACGCCTGCCCCCTGGGCCATATCGCGCCGATGACACCGTCATAGCCACACGGCTGCATGGCTGACAGAAATGTCAGGAGACGCGCCGGAAGCACGGCGGTTCATCGTCAGGCGGGGCGGTATGATGGCGGCAGTGGCGCGCGGCGTGCCACCGGCACGGTATGATACGGTGGGCGGAGAGACGAAGGGATCGCGCATGACGGGTAGCAATTCACCGGCACCAGGCGCGCTCTCGCGGCGGCGGTTCCTCACGCTCGCGAGCGCCGCCGTCGCGACGGCGGCGCTCGCTGCCTGCGGCGGGGGCGCGACGCCCACGGCCACGAACGCGCCGACCAGCGCGCCGCAGCCGACAACCCCGCCACCGGCGACCGCGACGACTTCCCCCACCGCTCCGAGCGCACCGACGACAACGCCCGCCGCATCATCCGCAGCGCGCCCGACAACCGCCACGACCCCATCGGCGGCCCGCCCGACCGCCACCGCGTCACCCCCCGGCGGCCGCGCGCCGCGCACCGCCACCCCGACCGCGCGCGGCAACGGCACAGCCACCGGCGCGCAGGGCGTCTTCAATGTCGTGCGCTACGGCGCGGCAGGCGACGGCAGGGCGGACGACACCGCCGCGATCCAGGCGACGATCAACGCGATCCCCGCCGCCGGAGGTACGGTAATGTTTCCGCCGGGGACGTACATCGTCGCCCCGACGAAGACAGCGGGCATCGCGATTAAGAGCAATCTGCGCTTCGTCGGCTCCGGCGCGGAATCGATCCTCAAGATCAAGGATCACGCGGGAGACTGGCAGCGGCTCCTCTCGCCCAAGAACCTCGGCGACACCGTCGAGAACTTCAGCGTGGAGGACCTCGTATTCGACGCCAACATCCTCAACAACCCGGAGTCGCTGATTAACGAGACGCGGGACACGACGTATCAGACCTTCATCCACATCACGCGCGGGCGCAACCTCCATGTCTGGCGCTGCCGTTTCGCGCCCTATGCCGGGGTCTGGGCGGTCTCGTTTGTCGGCGAGCAGATCGACAATTGCTCGGTGACGGACTCCTATTTCCGCTTCGTCATGCGGGACGCGAACCCGGACTACGACAACTCGGCGGTCTACGTCGAGGGGACGAACTACGTCTTCTCCGGCAACACCTTCGAGAGCGTGCCCATCCCGAACCGAGGCGCGCGCGCCTGCATGGAGACGCACGGCGGCCCGGCGGAGGTCTTCAACAACACCGCGACGGGCTTCCAGACGATTCTCAACATCGTCGGCTCGTACTACGCGGGCGGCAACCCCGGCAACATCGTCTGCCGGGACAACACCTGCACCGATGCCTTGCAGGCCATCATACTCTGGCCAACGAAGCCGAACGACCTCAAGAATGTGCTCGTGACGAACAACACGATCAACCTCGCGCAGATCAAGCACGGTAACGTCGATACGAGCGGCATCTACATCCTCTTCTCCGAGGAGGCGAAGGGCGTCGCGGCGAATATCACGATCGCGAAGAACACGATCAAGTTCCAGGATGAGGGCGCGGGCCGGGGCGGGGACTTCTACTATAACTCGTCCGGTATCGGCCTCCACAATCTCGGCGGCGTCGCGGGGTGCGTGATCGACGGGAACACGATCGAACTCGCGCCGACGGGCGGCGTCGTCATTGGCCTGCCCGAGTCGGGCAATCGGTCATTTCAGGATATCCGCGTCACGAACAACACGATCATCAACCCCGGCCAGAACCTCGGCTTTCCCGAGGAATTCCGCTCCGGCGTGCTCGTCAATTCGAGCGCCATGAACATCGAGGTCTCCGGCAACACGATCACCGACACCTTCCCCACGCCGCGCTGCCCGACAGGGATCGCCTTCGATCAGACTCTCCCCAACACCTACAAGGGAATCACGGTGAAGGGCAACACTGTCATCGCCACCGCCGGGCAGAACCTGCCGCTACTCCTGCCCACCGATACGGAGCGGTAGCGATCACCGGTGCCGATCACCCGTGCCTGACGCACATCGTTTCTTCGCCAGAACTCCGTGACATCGCTCATGTTGCGCGGGACACAATGGTATGCCACATGCGATACATTCTACAGTGACGCCGTTTGGCCCCGCGATGGCGGGGAGCACTCCTGCAGCGCACAACGGAACGAATCGTTCCGGGCGAAGGAGGAACCATGATTCGCAGTGATCATCCGCAGACGCGCGGTTTTCACGGCGCCAGATTGGGGATCGGCCTCGCGCTCGTCGCGATGCTGTCGCTTCTGATCATCGTTGGTCCACCGGTGCACAGCGCGGCAGCGCCCGATTACGGTCAACCCGTCCCCGGTCAGCGTGTTTACGACAACGCGCACGCGCTGACCGCCGCCGAAATCACCGATTTGGAGCGCCGCGCCGCTGCGATGACAGGGGCGGGCGCACCAACAATCGTCTACCTGCAACGGCGTTCGGCCTCGTATAAGGAGACGGAGCGGGATGCCCGCGATCTGATGGATGCGTGGGATATCGAGTCCGCGCGCGACGCGCGCGACGGCGTTGTCATCTTCGTCAATCTCAAACCCGACGCATCGCGGCACGGGCAAGTCGCGCTCTATGCCGGGGCATCGCTGGTGGACAGCGGGCGGCTGCCCCAGCGCGAACTGCAACGCATCTACGAGCAGGAGATGCACAAGCCACTGGCCGCCGAACGCACAGCGGCGGGTCTCAGCGTCGGCCTCGACACGCTCCAGCGCGATTTGACCGTCGGGCCACCACCGCCTCCCCCGCCATCGCGCGCGCAACGGGTCGCCAGTACGCTCGCGGGGTGGCCACTCGTGCTGATCGCGGCGCTCGCCCTCGTTGGCACGCTCGCGCAGGTGACCGGCGCGTGGCGGGTGCGGCGCCGTCGCGCGCCGGAAGGCGTGATGACGACGACTCCACCCACCACGCTCGAACCCGCGATGGTCGGCGCGCTCGTCACACGCTCGATCACGTCCGCACAAGCGGAAGCGACGATCCTCGATCTTGGTCAGCGTGGCGCCCTCACCATCGAGCCGGAGGATCATCGCCGCGTGCATATTCGCCTGCATGATGACCGTACGCTCCAATCGACGTACGAGCGCGCGATCTGGGACACCCTTCAAGCGCACGCGGATGCGAACGGTATCGCGTCGTCGCGGGAGGTCGCACGCCTGCCGCGACAGTGGCAGCGCGCGAATGACGCCCTGCGCGCGGAACTCGAAGCGCGCGGCTGGTATGACCCGACCGCTACGGCGCGACGACGCCCCCTCTATTTAACTGCGGCGCTGCTGGCGGTGTTTGCCGCGCTCGCGCTCGTCCTCGTGGCCGTCGCGCACGCGGGGCGCAGCGGGGTCATCGTCGCGCTGCTGGCGCTCGGCGCGCTCGTGCCCTTCATCCTCGCCACAATGATCCCCACAACGACCATCGCGGGTGATGAGGTTGCCACTCCCTGGCGCGGATACCGCGATGGCCTGAAGCGGATACGGGGCCATGACCTCGACCGTGCGTTGCCGTATGCTGTCGCCCTGTCCATGACGCGAGCGCTCGATGGCGAGTTGCGGGAGGCGAGCGCGCAGGGTTTCGCCCCCGCCTGGTTTGCCCGCACCGGCAACAATACATCCGCACAATACGCGGGGTTCTATGGGTATTGGGGAGCCTTCCATTCAACGATGTCCCCATCGGGAGCGGGGGCGGGTGGCGCAGGCGCGAGTGTCGGCGGCGCGGGCGGTGGCGGCGGATTCTGAACTGTGCCGCATCACCATGATGAGCGATCCGGACGGCCGCAAGTGGCTGCCCGGATCGCTCATCATGGTGATGCGGCGGTAGTTATTGCAGGAATTCGTCCCCATACACCACGCGCACGACGGGCGCGTGCGGCATCGCATCCGCCCAATCGATCGTGTCCCATGCATAATGGCAGTAGGTCACGTCCGCGACAAAGCCGTCCGGCGTGCGGGTGACGTGCATACTGGCGATCTCGTCCGGGTTGCGGCGCGTGGGGATGTCCGTCTGGAGGTGACAGGCGCGCGCGGCGCTCACAAGGAGCGCGGAGGGCGGCACATATGCGGACTCCCCCGGTGCAAGATCAGAGACGGTGTATCCGCGTTCGAGCGACCTTCTTGGCATCAATACGGCTGCGTGCAACGTGCTTATCTCCTCTCCCGTGCGGTGCCATCACGTTTCTACAGAACATTGTACATCAGCGTCCAAAGATTGTCCAGTGTTGGATCGTACGGACGCTTAATACATCCCACAGAAATGGTTGTCCCGCACCGTACGGCCAGCGTCGTGTGGATTGGCGGGATGTGACTCGACAGGATGCTGCGGGTGAATTGCAGTGGCATCGAGCCTGAAACTATCTGGTGGCGGGGGTGCCCTCCGGGCGAATTCAGCCTGCCGTTCCTTGTTGCAGCAGACTAAAGGCCGCCACCGAGAAAGGTGGCAATCCCGTTGCTATAAAAAAGGCTCTACAGGTGGATCTTCTCACCGTTCGACAGCATCCCGATGAACTTCTCGATCCGTGCATTGCGGGTTTCCTGCTTTTTCGCCGTCTGGATTCGCCACAGGATTGCGTACCGGTTGCTGCTGTCCAATGTGCCGAAGAAGTCCCGCGCCTGTGGGTTCCTGTCCAATTCGCGCTGGAAATCATCGGGGACGGTGATCGTGCGCTGCGACGCATACGCCGATTCCCAGCGACCGTCGCGCTTCGCCAGCTCCACCTGCGCCAGCCCGGCCGACTGCATTCTCCCCTCGGCAATCAGCGCCGTCGCTTTGTCGCAATTCACCTGCGACCAGAGACTCGTCGGGCGGCGCGGGGTGAAGCGTTGGAGCCAGTATTGGTCGTCGAACGCGGCTTTCTGCCCGTCGATCCATCCGTAGCAGAGAGCAATATCGAGGGCTTCCGCGTACGATACGGAGGGGGTGCCAGCCCCCTTTTTGGCAATCTTGAGCCAGACACCCGGTGTATCGGCGTGGTTCCCTGCGAGCCAGACTGCCCAGTCGTCCTGGGTCGCAAACGCCATGGTTAGGAGCGCATCAGCATTCTTCATGGGGATATTGTACAAGGAATCTACCGGGCGGGGATACCCTTGACGGTGACGCGGCAGGGAACGTCCTTGACGACGACTGCCCCCGCGCCGACGACCGCGCCGCAGCCGACGGAGCGCCACGGTGTGACGTTCGCGCCCATGCCGATGAACGCCTCCGAGCCGACCCGCACCCCCCCCGCGAGGTGCGCGCCCGGCCCGATGTGCGCGTGCGCGCCGACGACGCAGTCGTGATCCACCGTCGCGCCGGTGTTGACGATGCTGTGGTCGCCGAGCGTGGCGTCGGGGTTGACGACCGCGCCCGCCACGACGACGACCCCGCGCCCCAGGCAGGCGGAGGCCGCGACGGTCGCGCGCGGGTGGACGGCGTTGCACCAGAGGCCCGCTGCGCACAGACCGAGCCGTTCGACGATCTGCGTGCGGGCCGCGATTTCACCGATCCCCAGGACGAGGCCAGTGGGCGCGTAGGCGTGCCAGCGATCAACCGCGCCGAGCACTGGCAAGCCGAGGCGCGTCGTCCCCCATGTCGCGGGGTCGTCGTCGAGGAAGCCCCGGACGGGCTGCCCCAGGCAGCGGAAGATGTCCGCCACGACCTTGCCGTGGCCGCCCGCGCCGATGACGAGGATGCCACCCCTCATGCCGCCGTGCCCTCCTCCGGACGCGCCTGCACGCCTATGTACTCGCTCATCGTCACATGCCCCGCCTCGCTGATCCCCGCGCGTTGCAGCACCTTGCGCAGCGTCATGCCGATAATCTTCACATCCAGCAGGAGCGACTGATGCTCGACGTACCAGAGATCGTAGGCGAACTTCTCCTCCCACGAGATTGCGTTGCGTCCGTTCACCTGCGCCCATCCGGTCAGGCCGGGGCGCACATCGTGGCGGCGCATCTGCTCCGGCGTGTACTGCTCCGCGTAGTGCACGAAGAGCGGGCGCGGCCCAACGAGGCTCATCTCGCCCTTAAGGATGTTGAGCAGTTCCGGCAACTCATCGAGGCTGCTTGCGCGGAGGAAGTTGCCAAGGCGCGTCATCCGCTGCGCGTCCGGGAGCAACGCCCCGCCCGCGTCCCGCCCGTCGGTCATCGTGCGAAATTTGTAGACGGCGAACGGTTCGCCGTTGCGCCCGAGCCGCTCCTGCCGGAAGAAGATGGGCGCGCCGAGCGACCGCCGCACGAGGAATGCCACGACGGCGATGACCGGCGCGAGGACGATCAGACCGAGCAGCGTCAGAGCAATGTCAAACAGGCGTTGACCGCAGCGATGGTACACTGGAAACCCTCCCCGTTCGCGCCAGAATCGTCCGGTACATCCCCACGACTTCGGCGTTGTTCGTCTTGCCATTGAAGAGGCGTTCGGCGCGGTCGTGCCCGGCGCGAGCGATGGTGCGTGTGCGCTCCGGGTCATGCAATGCGTCGAGGATCGCCGCCGCCATCGCAGGCGGGTCCTTCGGTGGCACGAGCCAGCCCGTCTCACCGTCCACGATCAAATCCGGCTGACCGCCGACATTCGTCGCCACCACAGGGATGCCAAGCAACTGCGCCTCCACGGCGGTCCCCGCGACGCCCTCGCTGTGCGAGGGCTGGACGGCGATGTCGAAGTCGGGCAGGAGTTCGGGTACGTCGGTGCGCATCCCGAGGAAGACAGCGCGGTCGCCGCACTTCTCCCGCGCATACTCCCGCACGCGCGCCTCGTACGCCGCCGCGCCGTCCCAGCCACCGCCGACGAACGCGCCGATCACATTCGGCTCCTCCCTGAGGACGAGCGCGAGCGCGTCAATCAAATCCTCGTGCCCCTTCAGGCCGCGCCGCTGGCCGAGGTATCGCTTCGGCGCGTACATGATGCCAACCATGCCGACGATTGGCACATCCGGCGGGATGTCGCACTCGCCGCGCAGTTTACCCTTCGGATGGTAGACATACTCTTCGAGATCGACGCCGTAGTCGGAGACGAAGAGCCGGTCATCGTCGATGCCCGACGCGCGGTAAACCGCACAGATCGAATGGCAGGTGCCGATCCAGTAGTCGCGCGGCCCCGCCGTCATGATCTCGCCGCGCCGGAAGAAGGAGTGCTCCAGGTGGAGCGGCCCCGGCACCTGGAAAACGCGCGGGATCGGGTGGTTCCTGCCGAGCGCCAGCCGCGCCGTCAGCGTCGTGCCGACGTAATAACTGTGGATGATGTCGGGCTGCACGCGGTCGACCAGCTCGCGCAGTTGCGCGAAGCGCGCCGGTGCGAGCCACGGCTGCGTGATCGGGAAGTCCATCTCCATTGGGTGGACGGTGACGCCCGCCTCCTCGTACTGCGCCACCTTCGAGCCGCCGGCCGGGGCGGCAATATGCGCCTCGACGCCGAGCCGGACATGGTCGCGCGTCTGGCGCACCGCCCACGGGCCGCCAACCGACGTTTTCGCCAGGTAGAGCACCCGCAATGCACCGTTCTTTCCACTCCCCATTGATCTCTGTTCCTCTCAACCCATTCAGGTGACTGAATGCCGATCCGCACCCGCACCCGCGTATGCAGGTTCGCCCATGGGGAGGCCCTGATGGCCCGAGTGTAACCACGCCTCCGTGGCCTCCCGCAGTGCGCGATAGAAACTCGTGCGGCGCGCCCGTAGTTCGTCCTCCTCGTATCCCCGCGCATGCGCGAGGTTGCGGGCGGACATCCGCGCCATGCGCTCCGGGTCGGTGATGACCGCCCGGATTGTGCCCGCGAGCCCAGCGACGTCGCCGGGCGGCACCAGATCCTCCGGCGGCAGGAGTTCCGGGATGCCGCCCATCATCGAACCAATCGCGGGCAGGCCGCGCGCCATCGCCTCGATCAGCGCGCGGGGCATCCCCTCCGTCCGCGACGGCAGCAGGAAGAGGTCCGCCGCGTCGAGCGCCTCGCGCACCATCGCGCCCGCCGTCAGTTGCCCCCGAAAGACGACGCGACCCGCCATGCCGAGGGCGGCGGCGCGCGCTTCGAGTTCGGGGCGGTGCTTGCCGTCCCCGACGAGGACGAGCCGAAGGTCCAGCCCTTCCTTCACCAGTTGCGCGAGCGCGTCGATCTGCACGTCCGGCGCTTTGTACATCTGCGCCAGCGAGCCGACGGTGATCATCGTGAACGGCCCGTCGCGGCACGGCACGCGGGGCGCTTCGACGAATGCCCCCTCGGAGAGTTCGACATCGGAGTAGTAGGTCGTGAATACCCCCGCTGCGGGCGGGTAGCGGCGTTGGAGCGCGCACTCGGTGACGTAGCCCGCCGCGCTCGCCCCGGCGCACTGCCGTCGCATCCGCCGGGGGAACCACCAGCGGAAGAAGGGGCGGAGCGGGTGCCGCACCGCGCCGGGCGCGAAGACATCGTACGGGTCGCCGAGGACTTCCATGCCGTACGGGTGGCCCGCGCGCTTCAGGGCGGGTTCGATCTGCGCGGCGATCGTCGAGGGGGCGCGGAAGAGCACCGCATCGCTCGGCCCGACCGCCGCCACCGCCGCCCGCGTTAGCCGCCGCCGCATCTTGAGGTACTGCCACGGGCCGAGGTAGTGCGGCAGCGGGGCGAAGGAGACGCCGTCACCGTCGGCGCGCTGCCACGTCTCCGGCGCCGTCGGCGCCTCCCGCACCCGCGCGACGACGCGGACGTGATCGAAGACAGCGAGATAGCGCGACCAGAACGGGCGCGCAAACATCGTCTGCGTCCAGACCGCGCCATCCGGTGTCCGGTCGAAGCGATGCTCGATCGAGACGACAAGGTTCATGAGGTTTGCTCACTTTCGCGCTCCGCGCGGTTGCCGAACAGCGTTAGCGGGCCGATCACCAGCGGCTCGACGCGGCGGCTATCGATGTACGCGACGAGCCGGATCAGCAGGTACGGCACGAGGGAGTACCAGACGAGTGGGCGCACCACGTCGATCGACTCGCCGCGCGCCCAGAAGATGACGAACCCTATAAAACTCGCGATGACGGCGAGCCTGGCGGGCGCGCCCGAACGGCACGCCCAGAAGACGAGTTTGGCGAAGAAATAGCCGACGACGCCGAGGAAGGCAATCGCGCCGACCCAGCCGAAGTTCAGGTACGCCTCCGCGATGAAGGAGTAGCCGAAGCCGCCGCCCGACGCCGCGAAACTCGGATCGACCAGCCAGACGAGCCAGTCCGACGCCAGCCCGTGCGCGACCGCCGGGTGGATCGACCAGAAGAGGTTAGGCACCAACGTGAAGATCGCGAAGAAATACTGCTGGCCGAAGTCGTACCCCCGCACCTCCGGCACGAGCGTCAGGGTATGCGCGACCGTCACCATCGTGCCGCCCGTCTCCCCTAGGATCGCCACGAGCGGGGTATTGACGCCGGAGAAGGCATTGAGCAGTGTGCTCGCGGAGAGGCGATCCGCGCCGCTCGTGTCGCGCGTGGCGGCGACGACGGGGAAGACGAAGACGAAGACGAAGGCTGACGCGCCCCACAACAGGGTGCGCGGGATCGGGCGGATCGTGCGGTGCCAGAGCCAGACGTACGCGATCACCGGCCCGACCGCGTGGTAGCGGGAGCCGAGGAAGAGCTGCACCAGCGCGTAGAGCGCGATCACGCCCATCGAGACGGCGCGCCCGCTCCGCGCCCGCTTGCTCCCCGCCAGCAGCACGAGCGCGCCGGGGACGAGAAAACTGGAGAGGAACTGCGTGCTCGCCCGCAGGCCCGTCGCGTAGTCCTGCTGGTACAGGGCGAAGTAGCCCGAGGTCAGCACGACGCTGATCGACTGCTTGAGCAGCAGCGCCATCGGCACGGCGGAGATGATGATGAGCGCCCAGCCGACGAAGCGAATCTCCGCAGCACACGGCGATACCTCGTCCTCGGTCGTCGCGGCGGGGAAGAGTTTCCTGTCATGCCGCGCCGCGATCAGCAGCCCACCGAGGTGGAACGCCGCCAGCCCGAGGCAAACGAGCAGCAACGTCTGGAGCGTCACGTCCGGCGGGAACGAGAAATCGAGGATCATCAGGCCCGTCGTGTTCAGGCCGAAGATGTACGTGAACGCTGACCCCGCGTTGAAGAAGAACGCCGCGATCAGGAACAGCCCATACGGGTCGAAGATGCTGCCCGTCACCTTTTTCCACGACCAGAGCGACCACCCGAACGTGACGAGGAGCAGCACGGAGAGTGGATAAACCAGGTCCGCGTCCGCCAAGTGGAAGACCGACCGGCCCCACAGATACAGGATGGCGACGCTCAAGCCGAAAAAGAGGTGCGCCACGACCACGGTTGTCGCCGTCCGCTGGAATGGCGTCGGTTCAACCCGCGTGGACATAGACGCGCTCCAGTTGCGCCCATGAGGCGCGCACGTCGAAGGGGGTCGCCCGCACCCGCCGCAGCGCTTCCCCCTGCGACACAGCCGGCGCCACCCCCCGCATCCCCAGCAGCGCCTCCGCCCACTCGGCTGGCGACTGTGCCAGCGACCGCCGCTGCACCAGCGCCGGCACCGCGTCCGCCTCCTGCGGCACCCCGTCCGCCACCACGCACCGCAGCCCCGCCGCCTGCGCCTCCACCACCGCCAGCCCCAGCCCCTCGTACCGCGACGGGAAGACGAAGGCGTCCATCCCCCCCACCAGCAGCTGCGGCACGTCCGCGCGCGACCCCGCGAAGATGATCTTCCCCGCCAGCCCCAGCGCCCGCGCCTGTGCCGCGATCACCGGGCGCAAC
>JAABUS010001546.1_pt1 | contig 49461 bp, 69 predicted proteins | sample 5560161 | NCBI WGS metagenome assembly JAABUS01 (sample SAMN10711885, study PRJNA513376) | rock metagenome | isolation source: Antarctica rocks | place: Antarctica: Victoria Land, Trio Nunatak nord | collected 2016-01-04 | reverse complement strand
GCAGTGTCATGCGGGCCGTCAAACAGCGACCACCACAGGCCGTCACCCCGGCTCCCGCCGAGTCCCAACAACGGACACCGTTCCAGCAATGCCCGCCCTTAGGAGTGTGGACCAGTGACCACCACCGAGATTGTCGTTGGGCATGCCCGGCAGGATGCGATACGCACCACTGATGAGGCGCCCAGGGTTCAGAGCAATCTGGCACGAATGCGTGATGCTGGCGTCCAGCGAGTGGTCCTGGAGACCTCGCCGCACGGCATCCACCTACAGCGCGTCGCCGGGACTCGTTACACGGCCGCGCTTTTCACCAACCTGACCCGCGATCATCTCGACCTGCACGGAACGATGGAGCACTACTACCGGACCAAGCGCCGGCTCTTCGAGTGGACCCGAGGACCGAAGCTGGCGAACCACGATGATCCCTACGGTCGACGTCTCGCGTCCGAAGTTGCCGGGACCTTGACTTTCGGGTCGAGCGCCGGCGCCGACTATCACATTGGCGACGAGCGGGCAGAGCCTGGTGGAACAGCCTTTGCGCTGACGACGCCGAGGGACGGCAGCCTGACCCTGCGAACACCACTACTTGGGGACTACAACGTGCACAATGTCGCCGGTGCCGCTGCCGTCGCCTTGGAAATCGGCGTATCGCCAGAGATTGTGGTCCAGGCTGCGGCACAGATGTCTCAGGTGCCTGGGCGGTTCGAGCGGATACCGCGTGCAGCTGAGCGCGGCTTCGAAGTCGTGGTCGACTACGCACACACCGACATCGGTCTTGCGGGGGTGCTGGGAGTAGCCCGCAAGCTGGCAGCCGCCAACGGGCAAGACCGTAGGGTGATCTGCGTCTACGGCGCGGCTGGCGACCGCGACAAGGCGAAACGGCCGTTGATGGGCACCGCCGCCTCCCGATTGGCAGACCTGGCCATCATCACCGCCGACGACGCCTACGCCGAAGACCCGTGGGCCATCGAGGCGGAGGTCGCCGCCGGGGCTGATATGTCACGCACGGCCGTCGTCATCGATCGTCGGGCAGCCATCAGCTGCGCGTTGCGCCAGGCCCGCGCGGGCGACGTCGTCGTCGTTGCTGGGAAAGGACACGAACGGATCCAGCATCTGCCGTCTGGCGATGTCGCGTTTCACGACGTCACGGTGATCACTGAGTTGCTCGGCTAGATGATGCGGCGATCGCCGGCGTTCTGCAGTGGGTCTGCCGGTCTCTTTGTTGATGACGGCACCTGAGGGGTTTCGGCCAACCTGGAAACCGTGTCGAATTCGGACCCGTAGCCCGCCTGGTCGGTGCGGGCCAAGCCGCCGACCCGCACGAATGTTCCGGCAGCCGCAGATGCTCCGGCGGCAGCGTTAAGGGTGATCGAATCTTCGGTGGCAGCCAGCCGGAACCACAGTCGGCGGCGCTTGATGGTCAGCGAGAGCATCAGGCCGATCATCAGCGCTATGACGGAGACCAGTGCTGCACCTTGTGCCGGGTCGTAGCTGGTCTGCAGGGATACCCACTGGTTGTAGCCGGTGAAGGTGATCGTGGTGCCGTCGTCCAGCACGGCCGAATCTCCGACGAACAGATTGACCCGCTTCTGCTTGACCAGCGCACCCTTGTCCACCTGGGCCTGGTCGATGCCGAACACCGATTGCGGCGTGCCGGATTCCATGCCGAGGTCCCCGCGGTAGATGTCCACGGCCAGTCCGGGCCTGTTCGGGGCCGGGTAGGCGCTGGTCATGATGCTGCCCTGCACGGCGGCGGTGGGGGCGAACAACCCGGCGATCGCCAACTGGTGTTTTCGGATCTGCTCGACCGATACGCCGGGAGGGTCGGGAACCTTGATCGCGCCGGTGGACAACAGCATCGGATCGTTGGAGATGAACTGTGCACTCTTGTGTCGCACCTGTCCGTTCGGAAACGTGATGGTGACCGTCGGCGCATAGCCGTGGCCGAGGAGGTAGACACGCTCCCCGAAGATCCGCAGTGGGTCGTTGACCTTGATCCTCGCCGGGTGCCAAGCGTTGCCGCCGGCTTCGTCCCCGGCCTGGTATCCAACGTCAGTGAAGAAGTCCAGTGGTTGCCCGATAGCGGTGTAGTTCGCCTGAAAGTCCTTGATCTGCAGGCAGAACGGGGTCATATCCGTCCCGTCTACCAGCAGGCCCGGCCGGAAGTTGTCGTACTGAACTGGAGATGTGGAGCAGAACGCTCCATCCTCCACGCCGGCGCTCTTGATGATGCTGCCCTCATAACCGACGAGCTTCCCGATTGCGACCGCGATCAGCAGACCGACCAGTGAGAAGTGGAAGATCAGATTTCCGACCTCGCGGAGATATCCCTTCTCCGCCGAGATGGTGTGCACCTCACCACGCCGGGCGCCAGCCTCGTGTTCGGTACGTCTGATGACCCGCCAGTGCTTGCGGCGCAATGCGTGTTCGACGCGAGCGGCAACCACGTCGGCAGGCTCGTCGGCAACGAGATACTCAGTGTGCAAAGGCATCCGGGCCAGGTTGCGAGGGGCGGGAACCGGCTGGGCGCGCAACTGCCTGAGGAAGTCGAAGGTTCTGGGCAGCAGGCAACCGATCAGGGAGATGAACAGCAGCAGATAGATCGCCGAATACCAGGGTGAGGCGAACACCTCGAAGAAACCGAACCGGTTCAACCACGGTCCCCAGAACGGATGCGCCGCAACGTATCCGGATGTCTTGCTCTTGTTCAGCGACCACTGCGGCAACAGCGCGCCCGGCAGGCTGGCCAGCGCCAGCAGAAAGAGCAGGATCAGCGCCGTGCGCATGCTGGTGAGCCCACGCCAGGTGTTCCGCAGAACGGCAATAAGAGGATTGGCCCGCCATCCGGGCGACGGCGAGAGTTTCGGCGGCGGGGCGGACCGGTTCGCGGTGACCACTACAGCACCAGTTGCACGTTGAAGTAGCGGTACTGCAGCCAGGAGATGAAGTGCCCCCACAGTCCGGTCATCATCGCCACGCCGACAGTGATCAGGGCCACCGCCCCAACGATCTGGATCGTCCTGGAGTGTCGGCGCAACACGGCGACCGCTGTGGTGGCCCAGCCGAATCCGTAGGCGACCAGCAGGAACGGGATGCCCAGGCCCAGGCAGTACAGGACGACCAGGAACAACCCTCGCCAGGCGTTGCCGTTCCAATCGCTGCTGATGGCCAGTGCGTTGACGCCGGCCAGGGCCGGACCGATGCACGCGGTCCAGCCGACGGCGAAGAAGGCGCCGAGCAATGGTGCGCCGGTGAGTCGTCCGGTCGGCCGGGTGTGGATCCGCACCTCTCGTTGCATCGGCTTGATCCAGCCGAGCATGGCCGCTCCGACCACCGTCGTGACCACTCCTCCAATTCTGGTCAGCAGGTCCAGGTGCCCGACCAGGAATCGTGAAGTTCCTAGCACCACCAGCGATTCGGCCAGGAACACCATGGTGAAGCCGAGCACGAACATTGCAGTGGCCCGGACCGCCTTGGTGCGAACCGTGACGCCAGGATGGCTGCGGCCGTCGCTTTCTTCGGCTCCAACCAGACCGACCAGATACGACAGGTAACCGGGTACCAGCGGCAGCACGCAGGGTGAAGCGAACGAGACCACTCCAGCGGCCAGCGACAGCGCCGCGGCGAACAGGAACGGTCCCGTTGTCACCGTGGTGGTGATCGTGGACTCCCCCACCGCGAGTGCGATGACCCCAGCGGACTCGGCGGTCACGGCGAACCCTCGGCCGCGACCCGGGTGGTCACGTCGACCAGCGCCGCCGGGCTGGTAAACGGAAACAGCCACACGTGCGCAACGCGGTGCTGGCGGTCCAGCACGATCGTCGCCGGGATCGCGTTGATCGGGAAGCCGCGGATGGACAGCAGGGTGCGCATCTGCTGGTCGAAGATCGACGGATACGGGATCTTTCTCGACTCCTCGAAATCGACCGCATCGGACCTGTTCTGTTCCTTGACGTTGATCCCGACGAACTGCACGCCCTTGGCTCTAACGTCGTTGAAGGCCGTGGCCAGATAGGGTGCTTCGGCCCGGCAGGGCGCGCACCAGGCACCCCAGAAATTCAGCACGATGACGGTGTCGGGATAGTCATCCAGCGAGATCCGCCGGTCCCCGACGACAGCGGGCCCGGCGATCTCGCCCAGCGGCTGGCGATCGCCGACGAGGTATTCAAACTCTGTCTTGCCGCCCGGCGTCACCAGCTCGAAGGAACCTCCCTGTGGCGCGGACGCATCGTTGCCGGAGGCGCAACCGGCCAGCACAGAAGCAACCAGCAGCAGTGCCATCAGGTGCCGAACACCGCGACCCCTCACGCCTCTACCTCCAGTGCCGTTAATCAGGGTCGACCCAACTGTGTACGGTGATCACTCATGCTCGCCCAGGATCAGCTGATCAAGACGTCCGCGAGCAGGCCGGCGGCAGTCAGCACGCCCTCCACCTGCGTCACCGCCGGAGGACCCAAGAACGGTCGACGGTGCCGGGTGCCGTCATCGGGCCGAAGCCGGGCAACTGAGCTCGCCGCGGAGACGACGAATGAGAGCAAACGCCAGCAGCGCGAGGGCCGCGATCCCCAGCAGCGGCTGGATCGGCGCCCACACCTTGAGCGCCCCCGAAACGCCCAGCGCGGCCACGACAATCTTGTTGCAGATCGGGCAGCCAACGGCAAATGCAGACAGAAGCCCGCCGCCGGTCATGCCGCCGAGACGAGTGCTGTTGCCGGCAGCCGGCCGGACATAGGTGGCAATCGCGAGCCCGGACAGGACTACCGTGGCTGCGAGGATCGGATAGTTCCACCACTGCACCGGAGTCATCCGCGTATAGAACGGGCTGGGAATCACTCCGGTCGGAATACCGACGACCAGCGCGGTCACCAGGCCGGCTGCCGTGGCGGCCAGCCATCGCCGCGCCGGCCACCCTCGAACAGCGGCAATCGCATCTATCGACCGCGGTCTCGCGGCAGCAAGCTCGGACACACCGCTACTATAACGCGTAGTAGGTAGGAGAAGTGGTGGCCACATCCGTGCGCCCGCGGGCTCCGTCGACTCCTACGGCGCTACCATCTTTCCCGTTGGCCGGCCGACGGCCCTGTTGCAGGAGCCCGGCATGTGCAGCCGCGAGTACAGGAGGATTGATGCGAGGGCTGGGTGAGCTCGAGGCCTCCGCCATGGATGTGCTGTGGCGTGCGGCAGACCCCATGTCGGTCCGCGAAGTCCTGGGCGTGCTGACCAAGCGCCGGCCACTCGCCTACACCACGGTCATGACCGTGTTGGACAATCTGCACCGCAAGGGCTACGTCCATCGGACAAAACATTCCCGGGCGTACCTCTACCAGGCCTCGTTGACCCGCGGCCAAGCTGCCGCCGACGCGATGCGGCAAGTGCTCAATGAAGCCGCCGACGTCGAGTCGGCGCTGATGCACTTTGTCGATTCGATGACCGACGACGAATCTGCGGTGATCCGCGACGGCCTCGATCGCAGGCACAGCAAACCGTGACAGGCGCCCTCGTCCTGATGGCCAGCGGCCTGCTGGTCTTGGTGGTCGGCCACCTACCGCTGCTGCGGATGTCCCGTCCGGACCGCGATCCACGAGCCGCCATTGTCGCGTGGATTCTCGCCGTCGCCGGCGCAGTTGGCAGTATCGCTATCGGTGTGGTGATGCTCGTGCTGCCGGATCACGCCGGACTGCTCGGCCTGCTCAGCAGGGCCGGCAACTGCCTGGTACACCTTGGCCATGAAGGCGTGCCCTCCTACGAAGAGACGGCCGGTCTCCTGAGCCTGCTGTTGTTAGGCACGGCAACGGTCCGGGTCGCGATCGTGACGGTACGGATGGAACGTGCACGGCGCAGCAAGCGCGAACATCACCGCTTCCTGGTCGCTCTGCTGTCCATCGATCGGAACATCGACGATGATGTCGTCTGGCTGGAGAACGACGGCCTGATGGCCTACAGCCTCAGCGGACGCCCCGGACTGGTCGTCGCCTCCCACGCAGTACGTGAACGACTCACGCCGGATGCGACGGCCGCAACCCTGGAGCACGAGCGCGCGCACCTGCAAGGACATCATCACCTGCTCCTCGCGGTCGCGGGCAATCTGGGTGCCGCACTGCCGTTCGTTCCGCTGCTACGACAGGCCTCGCTCACCCTGCGAGCGTTGGTGGAGTACGCAGCCGACACCGCTGCCGTCGAACGCTGCGGACACCAAGCCGTGCAGTCAGCCTTGCTGGCCTTCGTCGGATCCCCCGTACCGCGCCATGGGCTGGCCATGGCCGGCGAGACCATCGCGCACAGACTCGATCGACTGGAGACGACGCGACGCAACAGCGCCCGACGGCGCGCGTTCTCCTGCAGCATCGCCGGTGCGGCAGCTGTCTTGGCCCCGATCGCCGTCACGGCGGCCACGTTTCTCGGGATTGCCTGCCCGGTCGCCTGACCGGCCGGGCCTGTGAGACGGGGCCCGACAGAAGCCGATCGTGCGCGACAGCCATCGGCGCTCCTCGATGTACTATGCGTAATAGTAGATATTCAGGGCGAGCTGCAGGGGTCACAATGTCACCAAAGCGGAGAGTCTCGCGGCCGAACTCGGCCCAGCTCGCCGCGGCCGCTTCCGCGCGCATACCCAACAGCCAAGCCGGACTGCGATACCGCGGGCGCCGGCGCCGGCGGCGAGTAGCGATCTTCCTGTTCGCCATGGGTCCGCTAGTTGCCGCGTTCCACCTCCTCGAGCATCTGGGATCCGTCCGGCTGTTCAACCCGATCCTGGAGGACGTACTCATCGGGTATCCGACGGCGATCTTGCTGTTGGTCGTCGGCGGCATCCTGTGGGGCTAGCCAGCCCGTACCCCACTGACGCGACCCGCCTCCAGTGGAAGGGCGCCGGGCACAGCCTGCTTCGGCAGGCCCAGCCGCACGGTGGACAGCGGCTACGATGCTGGATAGTAGAGATCTAGAGAACGGGACGGCGACGGGGATGATGCACTACGAGAAGGTCCGAATGCGGCTGATGATTGTGGGGGCGGTGGCCGCCCTCGCGCTGACGGCATGCTCGACAGGGACACCAACCTCACCCGCGACCGTCACCAGCGAGGTCACGGTCGGCGCTGCGCCGAACGCCAGCACCGGCAGCAGCCCCGCTGGGGAGGTTCCGCCACCGCCATCCGGCGACAGCGCTACCGGCGCCGCATCGCCGCCTGGCAGCGCCGCCGGAACACTGCTCTCGCCCACCAGCGGCTCACCGTCGGACACCGCCGCGACCACGTCTGCGGCCACGACCGCGACCACGACCATGACCGTGAACCGGGCTCAGATCAACACCCAACCGAAGAACGGCGCAACCGGAGTATCCCCCATCACCCCCGTGGTCGTGACGGCAAAGAATGGAGAACTCGCCGCCGTCGCCATGACCAATCCGGAAGGCCGCGAGGTGGCCGGAACACTCTCCGCCGACAAGACCAGATGGACCTCGACAGAACCCTTGGGCTACAACCGCAGCTACACCATCTCCGCGACCGCGAAAGACCCTGTGGGCACCAACGACAGCACCTCGAAATTCACCACACTGAAGCCGAAACAGAAGGTGTTCCCGTCGTTCTTCCCGAACCCACAGATGAAGACCGTCGGCGTCGGTCAGCCAATGGTCGTCATCTTCGACAAACCACCGGTCGACCGGGCCGCCGCCGAAAAGACCTTGACGGTGAAGACCGTCCCCGCAGTCCAGGGCGCCTGGTACTGGTGGGACGACCGAACCCTGCACTACCGGCCCAAGACGTACTGGAAACCCGGCACCAAAATCACGGTGACGGCGAAGGTCTACGGCGTCAACTTCGGCGCCGGTATGTACGGCGAGACCGACCGCACCCTCAACCTCACCATCGGCGATGCCAAGATCGCCAAGATCGACGATGCCACCAAGCAGATGAAGGTGTACATCAACGACAAGCTCAACCGCACCGTCCCGGTGTCGATGGGCATGGACAAGACCACCACGGTCAACGGCAAGAAGATCTCCTTCGTCACCCCGTCCGGAACCTACGTGGCCCAGGAAAAGTACAAGGTCAAACAGATGAGCTCGGCCACCTACGGGCTGCCCACCAGCTACGACCTGGGCTACGACAAAGCCATCCCGCTCGCCGTTCGACTCTCGGGAAGTGGAATCTTCATCCACTCAGCGCCCTGGTCCGTGGCCGACCAAGGTGTCCGCAACGTCTCCCACGGCTGTATCAACATCAAACCCACCGACGCAACCTGGTTCTACAACACCTTCAGCTTCGGTGACATCGTCCAAGTCACCGGCACCAGCACCCAACTCGAACCCACCGACGGCTTCGGCGACTGGAACATTCCCTGGAACCAATGGGTCCAAGGATCCGCGCTGTGAGCCGATCGACCCAGAACCCGGGATCCCTGCCGCGCGGCCCAGTCGGCGCAGCCGACCGGACGAAACAAGGCCGCGACGGCGACTGATGCTGGCGTACATGCCGAGCCCGCCGCAGGGCGTTTGGTATCCGGGGCCACTGCCGATCTGCGCCTACGCGATCTACATCATCATCGGCATCCTGGTCGCAACCTGGTGGACGCGGCGCCGCTGGGTCACCCGCGGTGGGCAGGGTGACGACATCCTGGAGGTGGTGGTCTGGGCCGTGCCGTTCGGCATCATTGGAGGCCACCGCTTTCACGGTCATCACCGACTCGGAGCTGTATTTCGCACCAGGGCGTCAGCCCATCCGCGCTCTCTACCTCTGAGATGGCGGTCTCGGCATCTAGAGAGCAGAGGCCCTGGGTGCCGTCGGCGCGTGGATCGGCTGCCGACGCCGACACATAGGCTGACCAACTTCGTGGACGCCGCAGGCCTCGTCCTGGTCCAGGCCAGCGGCCGGTTGGGCAACTACTTCAACCAGGAACTCTACGGTACCCCGACCAGCCTGCCCCTGGGCATTGCGCATCGACCCGGCAGATCGGCCGGTCGACACTCCCGACATCGCCCTGCATCACCCCACATTCCTGTAAGAATCAGCTGTGGAATATTGCCATCGCCGTGATGTTGGTGTGGGCCAAAAAGCGGTTCAGGCTCCGAACCTGCAACCTGTTCGGGGTTTAGGTCATCGGCTATACCGCCGGCCGCGGGTGGATCGAAGCCATCCGAGTCGACCACGCCAACCGCGTCCTCGGGCTAAGGCTGAATGTCTGGACCTCGGTGCTCGTCCTTCTTGCCGCTGTCGCGCTGGTTGGTTCCGGCGTAGACACTCGAACCTCGACAGCCAAACAGAGACCGCGCTTGAGCCTTCCGACGCTGATCCCAACACGGCCGATCCCCCACCGCAGCCCTAGGATCTGGTCGCCAGCACCTCCGTCCCCACGTCCGCCCCATTTCCCAGACGAGCACAGAGCGCACGACACGAAACCGCGAGGCCAAATGCGACGAAGATATCTAGTTTCAGGACTTGTGGTGGTCGTGGCGCTGACCGGAGTACTGATCTACCGCAGCAACAACCAGCAGGTAACGACGAGCGATGACAGCGCCCAAGTCACCGTCACCCGAACGGTCAACGCTTCCACGACACGCGGCCCATCCACTCCCGCCGGGATTGCTGCCGGGTCGAACACCCCTGGACCGACGAGCACGCACACCGACCGGCGAGTTCCCACACCGACCAAGCGGAGCAGCCAAGCTTCGAAGACGACGCCGACGGCGGTCGGCCGGGCGAAATCGAATATCCCGATGACCAAACTGAAGCCCGGACAAAAGCCACCACAGTTCATCATCTTCTCGTTCGACGGATCAGGAAATCACCAACGCTGGCAGGACTTCATGGCCGCGGCGGCACCCACCAATTCGCGGTTTGTTGCGTTCCTCACCGGTCTCTATCTACTGGGCGACTCGGGCAAGATGTCCTACACCGGCCCCGGACATCCCCGCGGCAAGGCTTCGATCGGATTCGGCGGCCCACAGAACGAAATCGTCACCGAAGTGAAAGACCTCAACCAGGCGTACTCGCGAGGCCACGAGATCGGCACTCACTACAACGGACACTTCTGCGTCGGCGACGACCCGAGCGGCGCCGCTTGGTCCACTACCGACTGGAACTCCGAACTCGATCAGTTCTTCCTCTTCCTGACCAACTGGCAGCAACTGAACGGCTACCCGGCGGCGCCGGACCTCAACGTTCCCGCCACATCAATCAAGGGCGGCCGCACACCCTGCCTGGAGGGTAAATGGGATCAGCTGGTCCCCGCCTGGAAAGCCCACGGGTTGACCTACGACTCGTCCATGCCCGCCCCGTACACCGGAATCGCCTGGCCCACCCAACGCGACGGCATCTGGGACTTCCCGATGCCGACGGTCTATTCGCCCGGATTCAAAGACAACGTGATGGCGATGGACTTCAACTTCTGGGTGAAGTTCAACGGGGGCAAGGACGAACCGGAGTCTGCGCCGCAGGTCCGAACCAAAGTGACCCAGACCTACCAATACATGTACGACCGGGCCCTCCAAGGAAACCGCGCACCGGTACTGATCTCCAACCACTTCAACACCTGGAACGGCGACTCATTCAACCCGCCCGCGATCGACTTCATGCGATCGACGTGCGGCAAGCCAGACACCTACTGCACCACCTACAGCGACGTCATCGCCTGGATGTACCTTCAAGACCCCACCGTGCTGGCCGCGCTCCAGGCGCAACCTCCCGTAGCCGACTCCGCCTCCCACTGAGTTCACAGGACTACCAGCAAATGCCCACCGTCGAACGAGCCGGCAGGAGCCGCTCCCCGATCTACCCCGCCGGTCACGACCTACGACAAAGACCTGCAGGGTCTGCCCCGGGTCGGTTGACTCCTTACCCGTCAGGTTGATTCCTGGCTGGAAGGATCATCACCATGCCAACGCCGCGATCCCAGAGCGAACCTGCTTGACGGCCGGGCGTGGGAGCGGGCCCGCCCGCAGGTGCTGATCGCGCTGCGGCTGACCGACTCGTGGCCTCGCATCTATCGGATCTGGCCGGGCGGCTGGATGCCGCCTACCGTGGGCTGGCCCAGCGGCTCGGCCCGGCCGACGAACGCGATCCGGACTCGCCAGTCAAGCTCGCACCGGACCGTTCCGGCAAGATCCGGTTGCATCTTGCGCCGCTGGAGGCGGGCCACGCTGCTCTGACCCGCGATCGGCTGTCCCACGTGTCGCACAACTACGTTCGCGCTGACACTCTCTCCGCGGCGAACGGCCGACTGATCACGCCCAATCCCGGATCGGCGTGGCGCAGGTGTGGGGCGGCGGTCTCCGCGCCTCGGTCGACGGGCTGCGGTTCGTCGTACCGGTCCGCTCCCTGGACGCCGGGCCGAACCCGCACTACTTCGGCCAGGGACGCGGCATCACCTGGCTCAACGCGATCAACGACCAGGTCGCCGGCATCGGTGGTGTCGTAGTCACCGGCACGATGCGGGATTCCCTGCACGTCCTGGACGTCATTCTGGGCCGGGACGGCGGACCGCAGCCAACGATGATCGCCACCGACACCGCCTCGTACTCCGACATCGTGTTCGGACTGTTCCGGTTGCTGGGCTACCATTTCAGCCCGCGACTGGCCGATCTGCCCGATCAACGGCTGTGGCGACTCACCCTGCCCCGGGGACGCCCCGCGCCGACTACGGCCCGATGAACGCCGTGGCCAGGAACAATCTTTCGTTCGCCAAGATCCGGGCGCAGTGGCCGGGCATGCTCCACTCCGCCGGATCACTGCACAACGGCACCGTCGCCGGCTACGAGCTGCTGCGGATGCTCGGCCGCGACGGAAACCCCACACCCCTGGGGGCTGCCTTCGCCGAATACGGCCGGGCCGCGAAAACCCTTCACCTGCTGGCGATGTGCGACCCGGACGACGAAACAAATCGACGGACCATGCACGCCCAACTTACAGTCCAGGAATCACGGCACACCCAAGCTGGCCGTTTGCTGCAGTGACCCATCCACAACGGGCGGCCATCCGGACGCTGCCCCACGCAGTCCGGCCGCGATCCCCTGCCTGTCACTTTCTCGGGGCGGCCGAATTCGTCGTCGCGGGTGGTTTCAGTGGCCCGTCCGGCTGGAGGTGACCTTTTGCTGGGCGAGGGGGTGGTGTCGGGGTCCGTGCGGGTCTTCGCAGTCGCCACCGTCTGGGCTGTCGATGTTGACCGGCCCGATGCGGCTATGGTCGACCTGCAGGGTGGTGTGATCGATGCCGTAGGTGCCTCTGAGCAGAACTTCCAGGTCTCGTCGCACGGCGTGGCAGTCGCCGGCCGGGTCGACGAGTATGTGTGCGGACAGGGAGGGCAGGCCGGAAGTGACGTCCCAGATGTGCAGGTCGTGGACTTCGGTGACGGTGGGCAGGTCGGCCATGGCCGGTCCGATGACATCGGGGTCCAGGCCGGTGGGTGCGCATTCGAGGAAGATCCGGCCGGATTCGCGGACCAACCCGTAACCGGCTTTGATCATGAGTAAGGCGACGACCAACGCTGCGATGGCATCGGCCCGGCCGAACCCGGTGAGCAGCACCACCAGCCCGGCGATGGCGGTGGCGATGAAGGCGTAGAGGTCGTTGAGGATGTGCTGGAACGCGCCTTCGACGTTCAGACTGGTGCGGTTGGCTTTGGAGATCAGCCACGCGGCGGCCACGTTGACGGCGATGCCGACCAACGCGGTGATGAACACCAGCAGCCCGGCCACTGTCGGGGGGTTGATCAGGCGGTGGATGGCTTCGTAGATGAACCAGACGGCCAGCAATAGCAGGGTGAGACCGTTGGCCTGCGCGGAGAGGATTTCGGCGCGTTTGAACCCGTAGGTCCACCGTCCGGCGGCGGGCCGGGCCGACAGCCGCATAGCGATGAGGGCGAGGACGATCGAGGCAGCGTCGGTGAGCATGTGCCCGGCGTCGGAGATCAGCGCGATCGATCCGGCGATCACACCGACGATCACCTCGGCGATCATGAACCCGATGATCAGCGCCAACGCGCCGGTGAGATACCGACGGTCGGCGTCGACGGCGACGCCGTGACTGTGCCCGACACCGCCGTGGCTACCGTGCCCGGAGGAAGCCTCCTGGTGATCGTGGTCGGTGTGATCTTCGTGCGGCTCAGCCACGATCGTCACCCCTGGTGGTGGTCAAGGGAGGCCCTGCGCCTTCGAGGTCGGGCCGCAGCAGCCGCACCCGTCGGAGCAACCGGCGCCCTGCTCGACGACGGTCAGATCAGCGGGAATGATTGACGCGCAGCAACTATCAACAGCTTCGTCGGCCGTTCCTTTGGAGTCGGCGGTATGCAGGGATGCGTTCGGTGCACAGCAACTGTCGCCCTTCCACGCCTCGCGGCCTTCTCTGACGGCGACAGCGGCGATGATCAGCGCGGCGATCGGGTCGGCGAAGGACCAGCCCAGCAGCGAGTTCAGCGCCAGCCCGACCAGCAGCACCGCGGACAGGTAGGTGCACAGCAGAGTTTGCTTGGAGTCGGCGACGGCGGAATGGGAGTTCAGTTCGCGTCCGGTCCGGCGTTGCCCGTAGGACAGCAACGGCATGATCAGCAAACTCAACGCGGCCAGCACCAAGCCCACCGTGGAATGCCGGGCCTCGGCGCCGCCAACCAGCGACAGCACCGCATCGACGCTGACGTAGGCGGCGAGCGCGAAGAACGACCAGGCGATGATCCGCAGCGCCGTCCGCTCGCGGGCTTCCGGGTCGCTGCCTGCGAACTGCCAGGCCACCGCCGCGGCAGAAGCAACCTCGATGATCGAATCCAACCCGAACCCGATCAACGCAGCCGAAGACGCCGCAGTCCCGGCGGTGATGGCGACGACCGCTTCGATGACGTTGTAGCTGATCGTGGCGCCCACGAACAGCCGGATCCGCCGGTGCAGCACCACCCGCCGATCATCCTCGAGCCCGTCAGTGGCCGATACCAGGGTGGCCATCAGCAGCATCCTGCCTGGTCAGCGGCGCAGGTCTCCGGGTCGACAGCCAGCACCACACTCATCAGATCGGTCAATGCGTGCGCCAGCCGCGGATCGGCGAGCTCATACACAGCGCGGCGGCCCTGCGGCACGGCCACGACCAGGCCGCACCCGCGCAGACAGGTCAGGTGGTTGGACAGACTCTGCCGCGAGACGCCGAGCATCTCCGCCAGATCCGACGGATACGCCGGTGAATCGCGCAATGCCAGCAGCACCCGTGCTCGGGTCGGGTCGGACAAGGCGTGGCCGAAGCGGGCCAGCACCGATCCGTAGGTCAAGGTCCCCATGGCACGACACTACATCAACCGCTGAATCCAGTACAGAGTGAACTGGTTTCTGGACGACCACGGGGCTTAGCAGCGCCGGCCAGAAATGCAGGATCGACGAGGGACGCAGGTCCGGCGTGGAAGCAGTGAGCATCATTCACGATCATCATGCCGGCGGTGGGCTGCCCATATTGAGCAAACCCGTTGAGCCGGGACGTTTCTTCCCAACCCGCTCACGCCTTCCCTCGGCGGACCGGGTTGACGGTGCCGGCCGCGACATGGATGTGCCCGGAACGCAATACCGCCTCCGACACCTCGGTGGCATCGCGACGCAACCGGGTCCACGGTGCCCGCCGCGGGTCCGATCCGCCGGTGAAGCACGCCAACCGCGCCAACGGGGAAAACATCCGACCCCACCCCGATGGCAGGGCCAGATCCACCACCACCACGCGGGCATCGGGCCGCAGTTGCCTCACCGCCGCCTCCCACGCCGATTCCCAATCGTTGATCACCGACAGCGAATAGGTGAACACCGCCGCGTCGAACAACTGGCTGCCCACCACGTGATTCAACGCCCCGGCGTCTCCGCGGAGGATCTGCACGTTGCTCCAGCGACCCTGGGCGATCCGCCGCGCCGCGACCGCCAGCATCGACTTCGAGGTGTCCACTCCGACCACGACGCCGTCATCGCCCACGGCGGCCCGCAACAAGGGAAAATTCAGGCCCGTACCGCAGCCGATATCAAGGACCCGCATACCCGGCCGCACAGCCAGCAAACCGATCCCACACACCCGGCCGGCCCGGTAGATCGGTCGCTCCATCGTCAGCACGTCATACCAACGGGCTGCCGGGCCATACCGGGGCAGTCTCAGATGTGTCAACCCTCCCACCATGCTGCGCCACCGTCGCCTACGCGGAGTAGGCGCGTCTGCAGCTTGCACACTTGAACTGGTGGGGGGATGGGTGGCGTGCGGTTCAGAGTCCGCGGGAATAAGGTGCTGGCCGCCGTGCGGGTGGGGGCGTTGGATGATGGGAGGGCTCGACCCATCCGGCCAAGTGGTCCCTCCCGAGGCCACCATCCGTATAGCGCTCGCGACTTTTTCCAGGTCACCGCCCTTGTTCAGATATCCGGATGCGCCGGCATCCGCGGCCTCGGTGATCGCATATTTTGTCGGTGATGCGGTCAAGATGATGACGCGGGCGGTGGGCTGCGCGGTCAGTAGGTCGCGGGTGGCCTGCACGCCGGAGGCGCTGGCCATATGGAGGTCCATCAGCACCACGTCGGGCTGTAGCCGCCGAGCCGCCGCTGGGACTTCGGTGCCATCGGCGCACTGGCTGAGGACCTCAATATCAGCGTGGCGGCCGAGCGCTATTGTCAGCATTTTGCGGAACAACGCGTCGTCGTCGACGAGGAGAACGCCAATCACGTTTTCCCCCTTCTGGGCTATGTGGAGGTGACGTGGTGCGGCCCGAGTCCCGGGATGGTCGCGGCCCGTTGCCGGGGCTGCGCGGCTGCCGATTCCTGTCACCGTGGGTGCAAGCCTGAGCGGTGCGCTTTTTGGGGATCGAAGACTTGACGTTCCACTGCCGTGCTCTAGTCAGATGGCGGCTAGGCCTCGCGCGGTGGTGTGGGCTTGATGATGGACACGCCTCCGCGGTCCAACGTGTCTTGTGCTCGCAGGATGCGAAGCTCCTCCCGCAGTGCGGCGACCTGTCGGTCCAGCTGCGCGTCGCCGGCGTCGTCGTTGCTGGAGGTGCAGTTTCCGCGGCGCATCGGGCGGATGCAGAAGAAGTACACGGTGGCGATGGTGGCTGCTGCGATGATCCCGGCGGTCAGGGTGGTCACCTCACTACGCCCGCTCTGCGCGTTGTCCCGCGCGGTCGCTCTTGAGCTGCTCGACTTCCTCGCGGAGCTGCTGGACCTGCTGTTGACGCGGATCTGTGCTCTGGCCCGTGACCTTCTTCGAGCCGCGCATCATCATCCACATCATGCCGCCCATGGCGACCGGGCAGGCCAACGCACTCAAGGCCAAAAATACTGCTTGCATTCGGGTCTCCTCTTCAAGGGCAGGCACCAAGCCCACGGAACTATCTACGTACTCAGATAGTAGATCAAATCGCTGTCCGGCGCATCTGCGCAACGGACGATCTGGTGTGACCCGTGAGGACTCGATGCTGCTGGCAGGTCACGCTTGGTCGCGTGGGGCTGACCGGATCGGCCGATTCTGTGTCGGTGCCTGTGGACGCAGGCGGGTCCGCGCGTGATTGCGGCCGGAGGTCGGCAGCGTTTGGTCGGTGTGGATGAGCGCCGCGACCTTGCTACGCGGGTGGGTGCTCGCGGATCCGAGCGTCAGATGATCCTCAGGTTGCACAGGGCTAGTCCGGCGACGGCCAGGCCGCCTGCAACCAGAAGGCCGCCCACCGTCACCACTGAGGCGAGAGTGAGCAGCATCCGGCCGCGCCAGCGGGCCGCGGTTGTCGGCGGAGCGGCGAGGCGCTGCGCGCGGGCCAACACGCTGCCCCCGGTCGCACCCAATGCGCCGGAGGGGATCGGAGAGGAGGCGGTGAGCGCCATCAGCGCTTCGAGCAGGGTCCTGGTGCCGTGCAGTCGGGCCGCGTGGTGATCGGCGGACATTTCTACCAACCTGGCGATCTCCTGGGCCCCGGCGGAGAACAGTTTTACTTTGGGCGCGACCGCCCTCACCCCTTGGATGAAGGACAGGATCTGGTGGTGGTGCCCGGCCAGGTGGGCCCGTTCGTGGGCGATCACCGCAGCCAGGTGTCGTTCATCGAGCGCGTCCAGGGCCGCGCTGGTGATCACGATGGTGTGCGGTCGGCCGGCGACGCAGTAGGCCGCGCACTGCGGGGCATCGAGCACGACGGCTTCGCATCCGTCGACCCGCCGCCCGACGAGGCGGGCAGCCTGCGCGTGGCGGTGGGTCTGGGTGCGCGCTGTGGTCAGTGAACGCCCCAGGCGCAACAGGACGGCGGTCAACGCGAGCGTGCCCGCCGCTGACAGGATGAGCAGCCCACCTTGCAGCCACACCCCGGAGCCGCCGGTGGCGACCTGCCGCAGAGCGGTGAAGCAGGCTCCGATCAATTCTTCGGGCCGGTGCCATTCCCGCACGAGGTCGCCGATCAGGAAGGCGGCGCCGGCGGTCCAGGCGATGAGCACTGTGCCGGTGGCGGCCAGCCAGGTCAGCACACCCAGCCGTGGCGCGACGCTGGAGCGGGTCAATCGCAGGAGCACAGGAGGCCCCAGGACCGCCACGGCGAAGCTGTAGAGCAGCAGGCAGACCGCGATGCTCATCGGGTGGCGGGGGGTGCGGTCAGCCTTGCCAGAGCCTCGGCCAGGGCGGCGGAGTCCTGCGGGGTCATTTGTTCCAGTAGGTGGGTGAGCACCGCGCCGGAGTTGCCGCCGGCGTCCAGCGCCTCCTTCATCAGCCGGGCGCTGTATTCCGGTCGCGTCAGCACTGGCCAGTAGGTGAAGGCCTTGCCCTGCCGCTCGCGTGCCAGCCAGCCCTTGCGGTGCAGATTGTCCATAGTGGACATCACGGTGGTGTAGGCGATCTCTCGCTCTTTTTCGAGATCCTCCAGCAGGTCCCGCACCGTGGTCTTGCCGAGCCGACCCCACAGTCGGTCCATCAGCACAGCTTCGAGTTCGCCGAATCCGCGCACGTGTCCTCCTGCCATCTTCACCTTGGCCCGAGCGGCCACCGACGTGCACGCTCCCTGTGACCCACGATCCCACGCTACTATCTACGTACGGACACCGTAGATCGATTATATCGGTTGCTGCCGCCGGCCGTCTCAAAATTAGAAGGACGGTCACTGTGCTCTACGACGATGAACGGGGGCCCGGATGAGTGGCGTGCTGTTGGGGACCACCTTGCTGGCCGCGTTTCTGGGCGGCATGGTCGCGTTGCTGGCGCCATGCTGCATCTCGGTGATGCTGCCGGCGTACCTGTCCACCGGGTTCCGTCACCGGGGTGGCGTGGTGACCGCGACCATGGTGTTCGGGGCCGGTGTCGCCACGGTGATCCTGCCGATCGGACTGGGAGCCACTGCGTTGAGCAGCCTGCTGCTGACCCAGCATCTGTGGATTTTCTTCATCGGCGGGGTCCTGATGATCGGTGCCGGGCTGGCCACCTTATTTGGCTGGAAGCCGAACCTGCCGATGCCGGGACGCCGTGCGGTCAAAGAGGGCAGCTTCGGATCGGCCTACGTGCTGGGCGCCTTCTCCGGAGCGGCCAGCGCCTGCTGCGCACCCGTCCTGGCCGGCGTCGCCATCCTTTCCGGCGCGGCCGCCTCCTTCCCGACAGCCCTGGCCATCGGTCTGGCGTACGTGAGCGGCATGGTGACGCCGCTGGCCCTGGTGGCGCTGCTTTGGGACAGGCGCCGCGAACGCGCCACGCGGCTGCTATCGGATCGCACCGTCTCGTTGCGGATCGGGCACTGGCGTCGGCGGCTGCGATTGGCCACCGTGATCAGTGCCGCGCTGATGGTCGCCATGGGTGTACTGGCGGTGGTGCTGGCCTTCACCGGACCGGGCATGCCCAACGGCGGCTGGCAAACCCAGTTGAGCGCATGGCTGCAACACATCAGCAGCGTCGCACTTCACGCGCTGTCCTTCGTTCCCGGGTGGGCGGTGGCCGCGGTGGTGCTGCTGGGCTTCGTGCTGCTGGTTCGCCGCGCTCGGCGAACCCGAGCGACCACGTCCCCAGTGCCGCACCCACCCGACTGGAACGAAGAAGTGCCCGTTCAAGCCCCCCATACAGTGCAGGAGAGCCTTCGTGAGCAAGACCAGCGGTGACGCCGCGACCACCCGGTCACCGGCCAACAAAACATCAAGAAATAAGACGCCGGGAGACAACCGGGCCCGCCAGCCCGCCAGCGACATCAGCCGCGCTCGCGCGGGCAACGGCCGCCGCGGATGGCTCATCACCACGATCGCGGTCGTGGTGCTCGTCGTCGGCGTGCTGTACCTGGTCTTCCAGAGCTCCGCGAACCGGCAGAACGGTGCCGCCGCAGGCAGCAGCGGGTTCGCCCATGTTGCCGGTCAGCCCGGCGCGGGAACCGTTGCACCTGCGTTCACTCTCGCCGCCGGCAGTGGCGGCCAGGTCAACCTGGCCGACTTCCGCGGCAAATCAGTGCTGTTGTATTTCCAGGAAGGGCTGTCCTGTCAGCCCTGCTGGGACCAGCTCAAGGATCTGGAACAGAATGAGGCCGCTTTGACCAAGGCCGGGGTGGATGCGGTCGTCTCGATCACCACCGATCCGGCGAACCTGATCGGGCAGAAGGTCTCCGACGAGAAGATATCCACCCCGGTGTTGTCGGACCCGACGATGTCGGTGTCCCGTGCCTACCAGGCCAACCAGTACGGGATGATGGGTGACATGCGCGACGGCCACAGCTTTATCCTGGTCGGCCCGGACGGAGTGATTCGATGGCGCGCCGACTACGGCGGCGCGCCGGACTTCACCATGTACCTGCCCACCCAGGAGATGCTCACCGACCTGGCCGCAGAGAAACGACCGTGACCGCACCAGCGCAGATCACCCTGCTCACCCAGACGTCCTGCAACATGTGCACCCACGCCAAAACGGTCCTGCACCGCCTGGAACAGGAGTACCGGCTGTCCGTCCAGGAACTGGACCTGGCCAGCGCGGACGGGCAGCAGTTGGCCGCCCGGGCGGGCGTGATGTTCGCGCCCGGACTGCTCCTTGACGGCCAGATGTTCTCCTTCGGCCGAGTCTCGGAACGAAAACTCCGCCGCGCGTTGGACCACCGCCAACCCGAACCCCCCGCAGGTTGAGCGGTCGCACCGCAGTGCCCGGACCATGGGCCGCAGCATGGTTGTTCTGGCCGTCCTGTTGACGGGGATGCTGCTGGGTGCGCTGCCGGCCAGCGCTCACCCCACCCTGCTGGGCACCGACCCGGCCGCCGACACCGCCGTCGCCGAATCGCCGCCCGCGGTCACGCTGGTGTTCAACGAGGCCATCACCATTGGGCCGACCGCGTTGACACTGCTCGATGCCGGCAACCGGTCGCTCCCCATTGGCGTTGCCCATCTGGCCCAGGGCGGGCACCTGCTGACCGCCGCCCTGCCGATCACCTTGAGTCCGGGGGTCTATGTCGTGCGGTGGCGGGTTACCGGATCCGACGGGGATCTGGTGGAGGAACAGTTCTCCTTCGGGGTGGGCGCGGCGATCCTCGGGCTCGGCCCCGGCAGGACCCCATCGATCTCCTGGCAGGAGGCGGTCCTGCGGTGGCTGCTGTTCGGCGGGCTCGCCGTCTCGGGGGGCTCGCTGGTCGGTCGACGGTTCACCGCCTCGGCGCGACGGCTGAAACCTGCATTGGTGACCATCCGGCCCTGGGTGCTGCCCGGTGCTGTGGTGGCCGTGCTCGGCGTGGTGGGGCTCGCTGTGGTGCTGATCCTGGGTGCAGGGTCGTCCTCGGCGCTGTGGCAGGGCCGCGCCGGCCGTCTGCTGATCGTCGAAGGACTTGCCCTGCTGGTGGCCGTGACACTGGCCCTGATACGGAAGCCGGCGTGGACATCGGCCCCGCTGCTGTTAGTGGCGGCGGCCGAGGGGGTCCGGTCCCACGCGAATGTTGCCGACCCCGGCTGGGGAGCTGTCTTGACAGGGATACACCTGGCGGCGGCGGCGATCTGGGTGGGCACGCTGCTGTACGCCACCCGAGCCGTGTTCGCCTGGCGGACGGACGGCGCGGCGGTGAGATGGGTGATGGCCGGATATGCGCGCCTGGCGATCTGGGTGTTCGCGGTCGTGATCACCACCGGCACGCTCTCTGCTCTGCTGCTGGTGCCGCTGTCCGCGGTGTTCAGCACCTCCTACGGGCGGGTGCTGCTGATCAAACTCGCCCTCGTGGCTGCCGCTGCCGCCGTCGCCTTCGCTGCTCGGCGGGCGCTGCGGACCGAACACGGCCAGGACCGGATACGAACTCTGGTGCGCGCCGAAAGCGTAGTGCTCGTCGTTGTTCTCGCGCTCAGCGCGGTCCTGGTCTCCACCCCTCCCGCCGTCTCGGCTCCACCGATCCCACCGCCGACACCCACCGGGCTGGTGGTGCCGCTGGGCGGCATGGCCGGACAGATCGGCGTGGGCGTGCAGGCCAGCGCCGAGCAGCTAGTGATCCGGCTCTCCACCCCGAACCGGGGCGATGCCTACGGACCACCACCCGCCCAGAGCTACACACTCTCCGGGCAACTGAGCGCCCAGGACACCGCCGCCGGCCAAGCGGTGGCGTTCCGCGACTGCGGGCAGGGTTGCTTCACCGCGGTCGTGTCCTGGCAGATCGGTCAGAACGTGCTGACCCTGCACGCGCAAGCCGCCGGATGGACCGGCGGCACCGTCGGCCTGCTGGTGCCGTGGCCCGCGCAGCCAGGTGATCACACCCTCGCCGCCGTCACCGCCGCGCTGCGGGCGGCCGGGCAGATCACCATCTACGAACAGGTGACCAGCGACACCAGCCAGCCCGCGCCGCCACCGTACCGGCTGGATCTGACCGGCGAGTTCTTCCGGGCCCAGGAACCCTATGCCAGCGGTGTCGCGCCGATCGCGGTTCGCATCTCCCGGCCGGGGCAACCCCCGCAACTAGCGTTGGGATTTCCCGCGGCGTCGATCAGTGTGCTGCTGACGCTGGATTCCTCGGGCCGTATCGGCGAGGAAACACTCACCGCGGACACGCATCTGATCCATCGGCATTTCCTGTACCCAGACCACTGACCCCTCCACAGGGTGTCAGCCACCCATCATGCCGCCGCCCATCATGTCGCGCATCGTGCCCATCTGGGGGGTGCCAAGGCCGCCGCCGCCCACTATGCCGCTGGAGAGCAGCGCCACCGCCAGGATGCCCAGCAGCACCAGCACCGCGGCGATCGCAGCCCACCGCGGCCAACGGGTGGAACTGCTCGCTGGACCGGCGGGGGCGATCGGCAGGTCCCGCAGCAGCGCCTGCAGTTCCCCGACGGTCCGAGCCCGGTACACCGCGGCGGCCCGCTCGGAGAACTCGTCAAGAGTCAACCGGCCGGCACCGACATGCTCCTGCAGCTGCGCCGAGGTGAACTCGCGTTCAGCGGTAGAAGCCAGGATGGGGGTCTCGGTAAGCACTTGAAGGACCTCTTCCATAATCGGATAAGGGTGGCCGGCTGGATGGCCGTCACCAGGGCGGAAACACGTCGCCCTCCATTCTACGTATCTGCATCGTAGATTGTTCGGGGCTGCGCCGAACCGGGCTGTCAGCAGGTTGATGACCTGCCATGACGCACTGCCACAGCGATCATGGCCAGCGGCCCGGGCGGGCTGCGCAACACCGCCCCGCTGGCCGCGCTGAATCTTGAACCGTGGCAGGGAGCAATCCAACTCCAGATCGCGCGGGGCCACGGTGCAGCCCCGGTGGTGCCGATCTCCGTCATCGCCGCCGCTTGCCCCAGCACCGTCTGAGCCAGGAGAATCGGCTGGGCGTGGAGGGTGGGCACTCCCTTCGTCGGGTCGCCCCGGCACCGTCTGCGACCGGGGTTTGCGCCGATCGTACCGAGCGCCGTTTCGTCCAGTTGCAGCTGGTATCAGCAGTTCCCACCTGATGGGAGCGTTGTCAAGTTCGATCTGTCCAGCGAAAACGTTTACTGAGCAGGAATCGAGCGCTCAGTGTGGAGCGATGGTGGCCACAGCATCGACAACCATGTCCCAGAATTTGGGAACGTCCAGGTCGATTGCCACATCGGTGCGCAGGGCGGCCCCGTCCAGTCCGCGGAAGTCGACGACCGTCATCCCGGTGGTCAGCCGGCCGGCCAGTTCCACCTCGACGTGCGCCGGCCGCACCGACATCACCGATCGGTCGATCACCCTGGCCACTGCGCACGGGTCGTGCACCGGCGGTGCGGCGAACCCCTGATCGGTGCGGTAGCTGCTGGCGAAGAAGTCCAGGATGTCCACCACGAACTGGCCGGCCAGGGTCTCCAGCGCCGAGAACCGTTGCCGCACTTGATCGGTGGCCAATGCCTGATGGGTCAGATCCAGGCCGACCATGGTCACTTTCCACGGTGCGGTGAACACCGCCTGGGCAGCTTCCGGGTCGACCGCAATGTTGAACTCGGCGGCCGGGGTGACGTTGCCCTTGCTGTAGCCGCCGCCCATCAGCACCACCTCGGCCACCCGGTCGACGATGGCCGGTTGCCGGCGGATGGCCACTGCGATGTTGGTCAGCGGCGCCATCGGTACCAGGGTGATGGTGCCCGGCTCGGCGGACATCACGGTGTCGATGATCAGGTCGACGGCATGCCGATCGTCCAGCGGCACCGTCGGGCTCGGCAGCACCGGACCATCCAGTCCGGTGTCGCCGTGGATGGCGCCGGCGTTCCGGATCGGCCGGACCAGCGGGACCGCGCACCCGGCAGCGATCGGCACGTCCGTCATGCCGCAGACGGTGGCGACCACCCTGGCGTTGTGCGTCACCTTGTCCAGCGTCTGGTTGCCGCCGACGGTGGTGATCGCCAGTAGTTCGACGTCGGGGTTGCCGTGCGCCAGCATGATGGCGATGGCATCGTCGTGCCCCGGGTCGCAGTCGATGATGATGCGGCGGGGGGTCATCGCTCTGCCCAGCCCGCCTCGTTGCTGCCGGTCTCGTAGGCGACCGTGGTCCGGTGGGTCCAGTCCGACCCGGTCTGCTGCTCGAAGGCGACCGGCGCCACGTAGAGGATCTCCTCGGCGCCCAGGTCCCAGGTGCCGGCCATCGCCGCCGGATCGTCGACCACCCGCTGCCAGGTCGGTCGACCGGCCAACACCACCGCACACCGGGCGTAGAGGAATACCTCTTTGGACAGTGGGAAGGCCGGGCTGTTCGGGCCGTCGGCGGTGTCGCGGACCGGCTGAGCCATCCTTTCCCGGGAGTCGATCGCGTACAGCGCCGCCGCCAGGTGCTCGGCGAAGGCCGTCAGCCGGTCACCGGACCCGCGGGCGAGATTCTCGGTGAGAGCGGCGAATCCGTTCGGATCGGCGCGCCCGCCGAGGGTGCCGATCAGGTCCCAGAACTCGTCGTCGGTCATGGCTGTAGATCATGCCCGATGCCGGTCAATGCCTGCCTGAGCAGGGCTTTGATCTGCGGGATCCGGGCCGGCGCCATCGACAGCTCGGTCACCCCGCGACGCAGCAGAGCCACGGCGTGGTCGGGCGATCCAGCCATCTCGCCACAGACCGCCACCGGGATGCCGGCCGCCGCGGCCGCCGCGCAGAGTTGATCCAACAGTCGCTGGATAGCCGGAGCGGCCGGATCGAGCAGGTCGGCGACGCCGGGTTCGGTGCGTTCGGCGGCCATCGTGTAGCTGGCCAGGTCGTTGGATCCGACCGAGAAGAAGTCGACCACGCCGGCGAACTGGTCGGCGGCCAACGCTGCTGCCGGCACCTCGACCATGATGCCGATGCTGTCCGGGGCGGCATGCGGAACACCGTCGGCCACCAGCGAGTCCACCGCGTCCTGCACGGCGGTGCGGAATGCCACTGCCTCGCTCCGGATGGTGACCATCGGAGCCATCACCGACACCCGGTGGCCGACCGCTGCCCGGCAAATGGCCCGCAGCTGGGTCCGCAGCAACTCGGGGTGGGTCAACAGATACCGCAGCCCGCGGATGCCGAGGAAGCCGTGGTGTTCCTTGCCGACGTCCAGGGTGGCGATCGGTTTGTCGCCGCCGACGTCCAGTACCCGGATGACCACCGGGCGGTCCTGCAGGATGCCGAGAATCTCTGCCAGATCGGCGGTCTGGGCATCCTCGCCGGGAAAGCTGGCCCGGTCCAGGACCAGCAGTTCGGTACGCAACAGACCGACCCCGTCGGCGCCGTTGTCGACCGCCGCCCGGGCATCGGCGACGGAGCCGACATTGGCGGCGACCTGGATATGCCGGCCGTCGGCGTCCATCACCGGCGCGGCGGCGGCCGTCCGCAGAGCGGCGGCGTCGGCCTGCTCGGCGGCGATGGCGGTGGCAGCCGCGTCGACCTCGACCGGCGGTGGGTCGACCCGGACGGTGCCGGCATCCCCATCCACCAGCAACACGGTGCCGGCCGGTGTGTCGTCCAGCGCATGGCCCGCCCGCAGCACCAGCGGCAGTCCGAGCCCGCGGGCGACGATCACCGCATGCGCGGTGGTCGATCCGGCGGCCAGCACCGCGGCCCGAGCGCCGTACTCGACCAGCGCCGGCACCTCGGCCGGTCCGAGATCGGGCGCCATCACCACCGCGCCGGCGACCGCCGGCCCGATCCGGTTCAGCCGAATACCGAGTTGGGCCAGCACCTCCAGCCCGGCTTCCCGCAGGTCGACGCCGCGGGCCGCGACCAACTCGTCGGCGGCGGATTCCAGCTCCCGGGCGGCCCCGGTGACGCTCGCCCACCAGGCCGCGGCGGCGCCGTCGGCCAGCTGGGCGATCGCCCCGGTGCGCAGCGTCGGGTCGGCCACCAGCGCGGCGTGCGCCTGACCGAACTCGCCCTGCCCGGCGAGTTGACTGGCTGCTCCGGCGATGGCGTCGTCCAGCCGTGCCAACTCGTCGCGACCCGAGTCGGCGGCGGGAACGTCCGGCAGTTCCTCCGGCAACGCGCCCAGCCGCAACAGTTGGCCGATCGCCCGGCCGGGCGCACCCGGGGTGGCCCGCAGCGTCCCGTCGGTGAGCTGTGCGGCCGATCGGTCCGTCCTGGTCGGCTGGCGGCTCGGTTCATCCGCTTCGCCGAAGCCGCCGCGGATCAGCTCGGTGAGCCGGGCCTGCACCGCGGCGCCGTCCGGCCCCCACACGCTGATCCGCACCGTGTCGCCGCCGCGCAGTGCCAGACCGACGACGCCCAGCACCGAGCGCAAATCGATGCCCGGTTCGCCCGGCCGGCCGATCCGGACGGTCGCCGCGGTGCCGGCCAGCGACCGGGCAAGTTGGGCTGCGGGTCGGGCATGCAGGCCCAGCGGGTTGACCAGCGGCACTTCGACGACGTCGGCCGGCCCGGTCGGTTCGGCCGGCTGGTTGCCGTCGCTGTCGCCCATGACGTTGCCGGCTGCCGACGGGTCGGCAGGGGTGAACTGTCGACCGGCGGTGGCCGCGGTGCCGGCCACCGCATCGAGGTCGGCGCCGCCTTCGGCGTCGACGGCGGCGGCGATCGCCCCCTCCACCAGCGGCGCGTCGACCACCCGCCAGCGGGCGGCCTGCTCCGGGTCGGCGAACTCGATCGCGGTCTCGGTGGTGAGCAGCGCCGATCCGAGGTCGTAGAGGATCACCGCGCCGTCGCCGGTGTCGGCCCGCTGCAGCGCGGCGGAGATCTTGTCGAACGAGGTACCGATGCCGCCGTCGTCGTCGCCGCCGGCCGGTGCGATCACCACCGACGGGGCCATCTGGGCGGCCAGCGCCGCGGTTCCTTCGGCGACCTGGGAGCTGTGCGAGACCAGCACCAGCCCAACCGTCATCAGCTGCTCTTGCTGTCGGATCCCTGCGGCCCGGCGGCGGTCGCGAACGCCCGCAGCAGGTAGGCGGCGCTCCGTGAGCCGGGGTCGACGTGGCCGATCGACCGTTCGCCCAGATAGGACGCCCGGCCCTTGCGGGCCTGCAGCGGTTCCGTTGCGGCAGCGCCGGTTTCGGCAGCATCGGCGGCCGCGTGCAGCACGGCAGCCACGTCGCCGCCGGCCTCGGCGGCCCGTTCGGCGGCCGCCACCGCCGGGGTCAGCGCATCCACCATGGTCTTGTCGTTCGGCTCTGCCTTGCCGCGGGCGACCACCCCGTCCCGAGCCGCGCCCAGCACTGCCGCGACGGTGGCGGAGTCCAGTTCTACAGCGTCACCGGCGGTGGTGGCGGCCCGCAGGAAGGCGGTCCCGAACAATGGCCCGGAAGCGCCGCCGACGGTGGAGATCAGTGAAGTGGCCACCAGTTTCAGCACCGCGCCGGGGTTGGCCGGAGTGTCGGCGTCCAACTTCGCCAGCACCGCGGCGAATCCCCTGGCCAGGTTCTCGCCGTGGTCGCCGTCGCCGATCTCCCGGTCCAGATGGGTCAGTTCGGTCTTGTGTTCGGTGATGGTGGCCGCGGCGGCTCGGATCGCGGCGGCGGTGGTGTCGGCTGTGCAACTCATCTGTTCATACTCCCCAACGCAGGGCGGCGGTGTGCACCGGGGCGTCCCAGAGCTGCGTCAGCTCGTCATCCAGTTTGAGCAGGGTGATGGACATTCCCTGCATCTCCAGCGAGGTGATGTAGTTGCCGACCAGCGAGCGGCTCACCTCGATCTTCTTGTCCGCCAAGAACTTCCGTGCCGAGTTGTACGCCAGGTACAGCTCGATCAGCGGGGTGCCGCCCATCCCGTTGACGAACAGCAGGGTCTGGTCGCCAGCAGCGAACGGTAGGTCATCGACGATCGACCCGAGCAGCGTCGCGACGATCTGGTCGGCCGGCATCATCGTCATCCGTTCCCGGCCGGGCTCGCCGTGGATGCCGACGCCCATTTCCAGTTCGTCGTCGCCGAGGGTGAACGACGGCTCGCCGGAATGCGGCACTGTGCAGGCGGTCAACGCCATGCCCATCGAGCGGACCGATGCGTTGACCCGCTTCGCGATGTCGGTGACGGCGGCCAGATCGTCGCCGCGGGCGGCCGCCGCCCCGGCGATCTTCTCCAGCAGCACCGTGCCGCCTACGCCGCGCCGGCCCGCCGTCCAGGTGGAGTCCTTGACCGCGACGTCGTCGTCGACCACCACCGCGGACACCTCGATGTTCTCGGCGGCGGCGAGTTCGGCGGCGGTCTCGAAGTTGAGCACGTCGCCGGTGTAGTTCTTCACGATGTGCAACACGCCGGCACCGCCGTCCACCGCCTGGGTGGCGGCCAGCACCTGATCCGGGGTGGGTGAGGTGAAGACCGCGCCTGGGGCCGCGGCGTCCAACATCCCGGCGCCGACGAATCCGCCGTGCAGCGGTTCGTGACCGGCGCCACCGCCGGAGACCAGCGCCACCTTGCCGGCGATCGGCGCGTCGGCCCGGGCGATGAACGCCGGGTCGTGGGACACGGTGATCAGGTCCGGGTGGGCCAGCGCCATTCCGGCCAGCGATTCGTCGACCACGGTGGCCGGGTCGTTGATGATCTTCTTCACTCGGCAGTCCTCTCTGGAAGTGCCGGGGCGCGCGAACCCGATCGGTGCCGCCGTCCGCCGGAAACCACTGCCCCCGATCTTGCCCGTACCGGCCGGGCATCGCGAGAGCTGTTCGGGTTCGGCTCGCTGCCCTCCCGATCGAGGCCGATGGGTCGGTCAGTGGTCGGGTCCGCGCAGCCGCACCGACAGGCAGGTGACGCAGCCCTCGAGTTTCTCGAACTCGCTGATGTCGACCAACACCGGCTGGTAGCCGAGGTCGGCGATCAGTTGGGCGGACCGCGGCGCGGACGATGCCATCAGCAACCGGCCCTCACCCAGGTCGACCACATGGGAACCGGCTTCCTCGGGCATCGGCCGGAAGTGCGGGAAGAATCCGGGATCGTCCACGAGTTCGGGTATCCGATGATGGTCCCGTCCGGCAGCGCGGTGACGGCCGACTTGAGGTGCAGCACCTTGGTCAGTGGCACCCCGATCACGCTGTGCCCCAACGGTTCCACCAGACGGCGGAACTCGGCCAGGCCAGCCGCGTCGGTACGGCCGCCGCGGCCGACGTACACCCGGTCGCCGACCTTCAGTACGTCACCGCCGTCCAGCTGGCCGATCAGCATCTCCAGCACCGGCAGTCCCAACTCCCGCAGACTGGCAGCCGTTCCGGTCGTTTCGCCGGCCCGCTGCTCGGCCCCCGGCCGGGTGATCACCGCGGTGTCGCCGAACATCACCACGGTGTCCTCGACGAACACCGCGTCCGGATGGTCCTCGGCCGCCGGTACCTCGATGGTCTGCCAGCCGGCGGCCGCCAACGCGGTGACGTACTCGTGCCATTGCCGGCGGGCCAGTTCCAGGTCGATCGGCGACCGGTCGATGTGGGTGACCAGCCCCTCGGCCAGTCGGCTGGACGGTGGTCGCACCAGTGCTCTCATCGCGGTGTCTCCGATCGCGGGTGGGCCGGCATCATTCGCCGGCGCGGGCGTTGCGGGCATTGTGGTAGACGTCCGGCACCCCGTCGGCATCGGTGTCGGTTTCCTCGTCCAGGCAGATGGTGCGATAGACCGTGTTGCGGATCCGCAACACCACCGCCGCCAGCAGCGCGGCGACCACCGAGCCGACCAGTACGCCGACCTTGACATGTTCGTCGGCGACGCTGCCGGTACCGAAGGCCAATTCACCGATCAACAGCGACACGGTGAATCCGACGCCGGCCAACAGCGCCAGCCCGAGGACGTCCCACCAGCTCAGGCCCTCGGCCAGCGGTTGCCGGGTGAGCTTGCCGACCACGAAGGTGGCCAGGGTGATGCCGATCGCCTTGCCCAGCACCAGGCCGGCGACGATGCCCAGGGTGATCGGATTGCGCAGCGCCGCGCTCAGGCCGTGCCAGCCGCCGACCGCGACGCCGGCGGCGAAGAACGCGAACACCGGCACCGCGAGACCGGCCGACAGCGGCCGGATCCGGTGTTCGAAATGCTCGGCGAGCCCCGGTCCGGCGTCCGGCCCACCGGCCCGCTCGCTGCGGATTACCGGGACGGTGAAGGCGAGCAGCACCCCGGCCACCGTCGCGTGGATCCCGGAAGCGTGCACCAGTCCCCAGGTGAGCAGCGCCAGCGGCACCAGCAGGTACCAGGACCGGACCCGCCGCTGCACCAGCACCGCGAACAGCGCCAACGGGATCGCCGCGAGAGCCAGGTATGCCAGGTGCAACTCGCCGGAGTAGAAGATCGCGATGATGGTGATCGCCAGCAGGTCGTCGACCACCGCCAGGGTCAGCAGGAAGGTGCGCAGCGCGGCCGGCAGATGGGTGCTGATCACCGCCAGTACGGCGAGTGCAAAGGCGATGTCGGTGGCGGTCGGAATCGCCCAGCCCTGGCCGGAGCCACCCGGGAGCAGGTTGATCAGCGCGTAGACCACCGCCGGTACTGCCATCCCGCCGACCGCTGCCGCGATCGGCACCATCGCCCGCCGCGGTTCCCGTAGGTCGCCGGCGACGAATTCGCGTTTGAGTTCCAGCCCAGCGACGAAGAAGAAGATCGCCAGCAATCCGTCGGCGGCCCACTGATCGACGCTCAGGTTCAGATGCAGCGCAGCCGGCCCGATCCTGGCGTCCCGCAGCATCAGATAACCGTCGGCCGCCGGCGAATTGACCCAGATCAACGCGGCCACGGTGGCGGCCAGCAACAATGCCCCGCCCACCGTCTCCTGCCGCAGCAACCCGGCGATCCGGCTCGCTTCCGGCCAGCTGCCGCGACCGAACAACGACAACGCGGATGACGACCGGCCGTCTGCGCTCTCGGTGTCACCGGCGTCGGTGGTGTCGGGGTGAGTCGGCATCGCTACTCCTTCGGGACGGTCTGGATCGAGCATCCGCCGACCGCGGGGTCGACGAAATCCGTGCCGACCAGACTTCCCGGCTCACCTTTCTTCCAGCCTAGTGAACGGACCGGCGGATAATTTCGCGCCTCAGCCCTTGAAACGGACACCGAGATGGATATCCTCATGGTGCGCAGTCGGGTCACTTCGGTCCTGGTCATCTGGGTGCAGCGTCGCCGGGGTGTACCGCACCCGGGCAGGCCGCAAAGGAACACACGTGGAACAACGTTCGCCCAGCAGGCTCACACAACGAGCATCCAGTTGGCTGGCCGAGCACGCCCCGCAGCGGTCGCCGACCGCTGCGTCGCGACTCCCGTTCGGGCAGCGTCCGGCTTCCGATTCCACCTTGGGCCAGTTCCTGATCGACGAATCGATCGCGGCGCCGGTGGGTGTGCTGGATCCGGAGCGGCCCGCCACCGACCCGACGGTGCGGCTGCGGCCGGCCACCCGCTACGACCAGGATCTGCTGCGAGCCATCTACACCGCCAGCCGGGCAACGGATTTCGCTGCCCTGCCGGCCGCTCTGGCGGCCGCGTTACTGGATTTCCAGTTCCTGGCGCACCGGCTGGATCGAGCACGGCGGTGGTCGCGGGCGATCGATCAGATCATCGAAGTGCGCGGGGTACCGGCCGGCCGGTTGACGGTGTCCATCACATCCATCGAGATGCGGATCGTCGATCTGGCACTGCTGCCGGGCTTCCAGGCGCAGGGCGTCGACGCCACCGTGTTGACCCAGTTGCTCGACGAGTCGGCCGCGCGCAACCTTCCGCTCCGACTGATCGCCGACAACAACCCGCGCGGGTCGGACCTGTTCCGCCGGGTGGGCCTGCGGGTGGTGGCCGAGTCGCCGACCGATGTGGAATTGGAGTCCTGACCCGATGGGCGAGCGATTCTTGGGCGAGATCAAGGAATTCGCCGGCCTGTCGACTCCCGCCGAGACGGCGCCGGCCGGTTGGGCCCTCTGTGACGGTCAGCTGCTGGCGGTCGATTCCTATCCCGGGCTGTTCGCCCTGATCGGCACCGAGTACGGCGGTGATGGCACCCACACCTTCGCGGTGCCGGCGCTGGCCGGCGGCAGTTCACGATTCATCATCGCCCTGGACCACTGAGTCGCTCCCCACCCAATCTGTTCGTCGGTGTCGGTGGCTCCCGGCAATCTGCATGCATGACTCAAGAAACGATCACCGTCGTAGATCGCCAGATCACTGGCCGTGGCCGCTCACTGAATCCGTTCGCGATTCTGACAGACACGTCAGGGTTCATCGCATTCGCGACGGAGGTGTTCGATGCAGTCGAGGTCATCGAGGCGCGAACACCGACGCCCACCGGAGAGCTCATTCACGCGGAGCTGCGCGTGGGTGACTCCCTACTGCTACTGGCCGACCCGCAGCAGGGTTGGTCTACCCGTCCGGGGATGTTCCAGATCTGGGGGGAGATGTCGAGAGTCTGGTGACACGCGCCGTCGATCGCGGGGCGGTGGTCGTCACTCCGCCGACACCCTTCTATAGCTCAGTGACACTGGCCCGCCTCGAAGATCCGTGGGGCAATCTCTGGTGGGTGTATCAGCCAATGCCCGGGCAACCCGATCCGAAGCCCGCATGGGAAGGCGGCTCAGACATCATCTTTCGCACCCTCGACGAGTACCTGCGCTTGGCGCGCTGAACGATCCTCCGCCGAGGCCAGCCCAGTCGGTGGTCGGTGTAGGGCGGGCTGTCCACCTCGCTGCTTGGACCCTTCGCCCAACAATCACTGCTTGTACAAGTAGATGTTTGTGATACGGTCGCTGGCGAGGAGGTACCCACTCATGAGTGAGTCCGCAGGCGCGATTGATCGGGCGTTTCACGCGCTGTCCGATCCGAACCGGCGCGCGATCTTGACGGTTGTCCGGAATGGACATCGCGCGGTGGGCGACATTGCTGAGGTGCTGGGACTGTCCCAGCAGAACGTGTCCCATCACCTCAAGGTCCTTCGTGACGCCGCCCTGGTGACCGGCTCCCGATCGGGTACGCGTCATCTGTACGCCGTGCACGTTGCCGGGCTGGCCGTCGGCAAGGCCTTCTTCGATGACTTCTGGCCCGAGCGACTGAGCGCCCTCAAGCGAGCGGTCGAGGGATCATCCAGTGCGGGCATCGATGTCTGAGTACCGGACGTCAATCGACATCGACGCAGTTCCCGAGACCGTGTTCCAGTTCTTGGTGACGGATCAGGGGATGACGACCTGGATGGGTCAATGGGCGTCGCTGAACCCGGTGGCCGGCGGTCGGTTCGAGGTCGACATCGCCGGCTATCCCGTTCGAGGCTCGTTCCTCGAGGTAGACCCGCCCCGACGGGTGACTGTCTCTTGGGGATTCGCCGGCCATCCCACCCTGCCCACCGGCGCCTCGACGGTCTCGTTCGAACTGACCGCGATCACCACCGGAACTCGGGTCGAGGTCGTGCACACCGATCTCCCCGACACCGAGGTCGTGGGCCACGCCGAAGGCTGGAGCCACTTCCTGCCTCGCCTCAGCCAAACCGCTGAGGGCCGACAGCCGCCACCGGACACCTGGCAACCCGCACGCTGATCACCGACCACTGAAGGAGTTGCTATGCCGAATACCGAGGACGCCGCGATCTCGATCGTGCAGGCCTATCACCAGGCGTGGACCACCGGCGACATCGACCGCGCTCTGACGTTCGTCTCCGACGATGTCCGTTGTTTCGCCCCCGATGAGAAGGTCACCACCAAGCAGGACTGGCGCCGGTACCTCGCGGGCTTCGCGCCGAGGCTGACAGCGGCTCCCGAACATGCCCGGATGACGGCCGGGGCCCGGGTGGCTCTGTGGTACTTCCCGCAGACTTCCGTCACGAAGACGACGCTCGCCAGCGAACTGTTCACCGTCCGCCAGGGCCAGATCGCCGAGATCCGTCTCGCCTTCGACCGACTCGGCTACGTTCCTCCGGACAAGCAACCGGCGTGAAGCCGTCTGCTGCCGGCGACCCAGCGCGCGAGCTGCTCGACCGCATCCGAGCCGCGCTACCCGCCGAGCACATCCGCGAGGTACGGATGTTCGGAGCTGTCGCCGTCATGCTCAACGACGCCATGGCCGTTGCCGTCCACAAGGACGGCAGCCTGCTGGTCCGCGTCGACCCGGCCGAGGACCCTGGATTGCTCGAAGATCCGCACGCGTCCCGCGCGGAAATGGGCGCGGGTCGCGCCATGGGAGCGGGCTGGATCCGGGTCGAGGCGACAGCACTGTCCAGCGAAGCAACCCTCACCCAATGGCTCGATTGCACCTTCCGCTACCTGTCCCAGCGCGCGCGCAACACGCATGAGTAGGTTCGCCCGGGGCTGACGCCAAGTGCGGGTGCCAGAACTGAGCTCTGGTAGGGCTTTCGCGCTGGCAGAGTCCGGAGGTCAGGGTCGTCGGGTCGCGCGGACAACAACGTCGTGCAACGGGGCAGTCCGGTCTGCCCGGTTGGTGAGGGTTCTAGTGTGCTGAGCGGCGGTGACGACGTCCCACTGCGTGTCGTCGAGTCCCGCGGTGATGCTCGCAGTGGTGGTCGACGCCTCCTCGGGAGGGTCTCGGTGATCCTGGCGCCCGTGGTTGTGTCCGTGCTCATTGGCGTCCGGGGTGTGCAGGTGTCCGACGAGCAGCAGGATGCCGCCGGGTGCCACCCAGCCGGAGATGCGTTGGTAGAACACGAGTTGCGGCATCGCGGGGTGCGCGTAGTGGGTGGTGACCAGGTCGAACTGCCGACCCGGTTCCCAGCTGCTGAGGTCCGCCTCGACCCACTGCACGCTCCCGGCTGCGGCACCGATCCTTGCCGCGCGTTCCGTAGCGCGGGCGAGGACCTCGGCGGAGATGTCGGCCGCGGTGACCCGCCATCCGGCGGCGGCCAGCCAGATCGCTTCCGCACCCTCGCCGCAACCCGCATCGAGGGCCTCGCCGGGTAACAGGCCGCTGGTCTCGCGGGCGAGATACGGGTTCGGGGCGATGTCCCGCCCGGCTCCGTTCCCGCTCGATTTTTGCCAGTGGGACTCCCAGTAGTCCTTGTCGAATCCCTGCGTCATCACGCCTCCAGGTGTCCGACCTCGACCACTCCGGGGCGGCGGTCGAGTGTTCCCGACGATCGTGCCTTTCAGGCGAATGCGCAAACTTTCTTGCCGAATGGCAAACTAGCGCGATGGACGACCAGCAGAACCGCACACTCGACGCGGTCGGGCCGCGACTCAAGAACCTGCGGATGCGCCGGGAGATCACCCTGACCGACCTGGCCGACGAAACCGGAATTTCCGCCAGCACGCTGTCCAGACTCGAAGCGGGTCTGCGCCGTCCGACCCTCGAGCAGCTGCTCCCACTCGCCGCCGCGTATGGCGTCACTCTCGACGAGCTGGTCGATGCGTCGCCCACCGGCGATCCGCGAATCCACTTGCGCCCCATCGCATGTGGCGACGGATCCACCGTCATCCCGCTCACCCGCCGACCCGGCGGTATCCAATCCTACAAGTTCGTCCTGCCCACCGGTACTGACGACGCGGAACCGGAGCTGCGTACCCACGAGGGCCACGACTGGGTGTACGTCCTGGACGGAAGGCTCCGCCTGGTGCTCGGCGAGCACGACCTCATCCTGGAATCGGGAGAGGTCGCCGAGTTCGAAACCCGCACCCCACACTGGTTCGGGGCCACCAGTTCTGGTCCCGTCGAGTTCCTCAGCCTGATCGGCCGGCAGGGTGAACGCGCCCATGTTCGCGCCACCCCGAAAGAGAGGGTGCTCGGTTGAGCCGTCGATGCCGGGCCCCTCGTCACATCCGCACCATCCGGCGCTTGCGTCATCACTGGTCACCGAGTTATCCACAACTTGACTGCACGCTGTTTGGTCGGGACAGATCCTTCGGTAGGTTCCGCAAGTGCACTGATGCAAGGGGGTGGCAGTGGGAGCGTTCATCGGGTTGCTCACGGGGGTCGGCCTGCTGCTGTTATGGCGGGGCGCCGCTGCGCAACCGCGGGCCCCCCGCAGCCATCCGTTCGGGGAGAAGACCAGGGAGCTGCTCGCCCAGGCCGGACTCAGCAGTATCAGCCCGATCCAACTCATCGGCATTCAGGCATTGGCGGCCCTGTTCATCGCCACCGTGACGTTGGTGCTGACCCGATCCATCTCGGTGTCGACGATCTTCGCGGTCTTCGGTGCGGTCGTTCCCCGGCTGATGGTTACCCGCTTGCGCCGAAAGCGCCAGTCCGACCTGCGCGAGCTGTGGCCGGAGGTCGTCGACAATCTCACCTCCGGAGTCCGGGCCGGCCTGTCCCTGCCGGAAGCGCTGTCGGCGATCGGGAATCGCGGTCCGGAGCAGATGCGGGAGCCGTTTCTCCGATTCGGCAGCGACTACCGGACCACCGGCCGGTTCAACGAATCACTGGATCGGTTGAAGGCAACCCTGGCAGATCCGGTCGGCGACCGGGTGTGCGAGTCGCTGCGGGTCGCTCGCGAGGTCGGTGGCACCGACCTTGGCCGGCTGCTGTCCACCCTGTCCTCGTTCCTGCGAGACGACGCACGGACGAGAGCCGAGCTGATCGCCAGGCAATCCTGGAGTGTGAACGCGGCCAGAATGGCGGTCTGCGCGCCCTGGTTGGTGCTCATACTCCTTGCTACCCAACAGGAAACGCTCTCCGCGTACGACACACCTGTCGGCACGCTGATCTTGGTCGTCGGTGCGGTGCTGTCGGTCGCGGCCTATCGGGTGATGCTGCGGATCGGTCGATTACCGGAAGATCGGCGGGTGCTGCGATGAGCACCGAGGCGCTGATCGGCGCGCTGCTCGGGGCGGTCGCTGCGTTCGGCTTGTTGCTGATGATCCTGACATCGCCGCCGTTGCGGAAGCGCACCCTGGCCGAGCGGGTGGCTCCGTACCTGATCGATACCGATGTGCCGTCCCGGCTGCTGTCCGGCGAGCCGTCGACCGCCCGCGGTTCGGCTGTCGGCCGGTTGACCCGACCATTGGTGAGGGATGCCGTCACCTTCCTGGACAAGGTGATCGGCGGCCAGATCTCCGTCCGCCGGCGGCTTGCCGCTCTCGACTCGCCGCTCACCATCGAGCAGTTCCGAACCGAGCAGGTGATTTGGGGTGCTACTGCGGCCGGCGGCGGCATGCTGATCGGCCTGTTGGCGGTGTTCACCGGCCAGTCGAATCCGGCGATCCTGGTGTTGCTGGTGGTGGTCGCCGCCGTCGGCGGCGTACTGAGCCGCGACTGGTGGCTGAGCCAGGCGGTCGAGAAGCGCGATGCCGAGATGCTGATCGAGTTCCCGGTGATCGCCGAGATGCTCGCCCTGGCGGTGACGGCGGGCGAAGGCCCGATCGGTGCCATCGACCGGATCAGCCGGCTGGCGAAGGGCCAACTGGTCGGGCAACTGTCCGGACTACTTGGCGAGACCCGCTCCGGTACGCCGCTTCTGCAGGCGCTGACGAATCTGCGGGACCGCACCCAGCTGGAACCACTTGCCCGCTTCCTGGACGGGATGGCCGTCGCAATCGAACGGGGCACCCCGCTGGCAGATGTACTGCGCGCGCAGGCCGCGGATGTTCGGGCGCTCGGCAAACGGCAACTGTTGGAGTCCGGTGGCAAGAAGGAAATTGCCATGATGATCCCGGTCATCAACGGCCCGTAGTTTCCCAGAGATTAGCCACCGCTCGGGCGGCACACGTCGAAGGGAACAGAACATGACCACCAGCGAGAACCCGAACATCACGACCACGGCAGGGACGCCGCAGTGTCCGGCCTGGTGTCGTATCGACCACAGCACCAACTCCTCCTCCGACGAGATGCGGGTTCACGTCCGCGAGGTCGGTTCGCACGTCGAGGTCAGCGCTTTGGAGCAGCGCGGCCAGATCGGCGCGGCGGGCATCTATCTGCCGAATCTCGACCAGTTCGGCGACGATCTGACACCCGAGCAAGCCGCGCACCTTGGCCAGTCGTTGTTGCAGGCAGTGGCGATCATCGACAACTCGTTGGCGGGTACCCGATGACAACGACGGAGATTCGGGGCAGGTGCCCGGACTGGTGCCGAGACCGGAATCGACTCGAAGGTTGCGACGGCGCCCATTGGAACGCTGGTGACAGCATCACGGCCACCCAGGGGCGCGATGGAACCGTGCCGGCGATCAGCACCCTCGGTGTGTACGTGCACTACGACCGGGAGTGGCACTACCGCGGACGACGCGAGACCGAGATGGACCAGGAGCCGCATGTACTGCTGCACTGCATGAGCCCGGACGCCTCGGTGGACACCGACGCAAGGATGACGGCCGATGAAGCGCGATCGCTGGCCGGCCTTCTGCTCGACGCTGCGAGCGTGCTCGACGGGCGGTGGTGATCCACCCGACGGCCCATTCGTTTAGTCACGGACAGCACCCCCGGTTTCGGCCGGGGGTGCTGTCCTAGTCTCGGGGGAACCGGATCTTGTCTGCGATGTCCCGCCGCCGAGTGAACTCCTCCTCAGCCAGCTCCCGTCGTGCAGCAGCCTGCTCGGCGAGGCGTCGAACCAAGTCAACGTAGGTGAGTGCGTTGTCGCGGACGTCTTCAATTGTCGTAGAACGAAGAATTAACGCTCCGTTCTCTGACGAGTACCCCCAGCCTGCGAAAGCAGGTTTCATCATTTCGGCCAGCTCGAAATCGTCAAGCTGCCGGGACAGGACCAGGGCAACTAAGTACCGCGCCGGAGTGTCAGCACCGGGTTTCTGGTCGCCAGGGCCTAGGGGTTCTACCTCTGCGTTGTCGATCACCAGGGGTTTAGGTGTCATGAAGCGAGGTTAGCTCGACTCCCGACTCTGCCGGCCCGTAACCTCGCTCCATGGACATCAGGAGTGAAATTCAGCGGATTGTGCAGCCCGTCGCGATCGGCGAGGTATCGACGTTCGAGATCGTTCGCAAGCGCGACACGGGTCACGCTCACATGGTCGACGTCCGGGTGACCGATTGGGGAACGGACGCCTCTGCGGGGCTCCGGTTCTCCGTGGTGGCCGTGGATCACGAGTCCGACAACACTGCCACTGGCAACAGCGCCGAAACCTTGGAGCAGGTGCTCGCCACCCTCCATTGGTGGGATCTCGATAAGGACCTCGACGAACGAGTAGCGGCGAGGTAGATCGAACCCGCCAAACCCATACCTGAAATGTTGCTGAAAGCCGGTTTCAGGAACGTTTGAACCCTCCGCACCTCGGAGACGGCTCCCCCGCGGTCCCCTGCTGCCGGAACGCTCGCCACCACCCGCCGGGTGGGGGTCGGGCCGGCGCGCGCCGCCATGCCTGTCCAGTGCGAGCCGGGCCGAGTGTTGGGTCAGGCGACGTCGGACAGCTTGACGATGGCCTGCGGGTGCGGGAAGGCGAAGCCGACGCGCATGGTCGCCTTGACAGCCACCCGATCGGACGTGAAGAACACCGAGTGGTCAACCTCGATCCGCGTGTCATCTCTGAGCACCAGGTAGACCCGGTCACGAGGGATTGCCCACAGGGTGCCTGCGGTGACTGCCGGGCTGACGAACATCGGCACCCCGAGCACCGTGCGCTTCGTCGGCGCGGTCGGGTCGCTGCCGAGCAGCGGTTCGTTCGACCCGGCGGCTTTCTTCACCTTGGCGAGCACCAGGGCGTCGGCCGGCGACGCGACGAAAGCGGTCGTAGTGGCGCTGACGGTCTCGGACAGGCTCAACGCGGTGGCGAACGGGTCCGTGTTGGCGATGGCCGGGCCGGTGTCGACGCTGGCCGTGGTGGTCCCGAGCGATCCGAGGCCGGCCGGTGCGGGTGCTGCGAGATTGCCGAAGAACGCGGCGTCGAGCTTCCGGGCGATGTCGCGGGCCAGTCCGAGGCCGACCGTCTCCGCGGCTTCGGGTGAGGAGTCCTCAGCCAGCTCTCTCGTGATGATTGTCAGGCCGGCGAGCTTCGACGGGGTGACGATCACCTCGTTGAGCACCATGTCCGACGGGTTGATCTCTTGGCCTTCGGCGACCCATGCGGCCACCGGGTCGGCGGTGACGACGGGGATGCGGTACTCGGTGGTGCCGGTCGTCACGAGGGTGCACACTTGCGCGGCGACTGACAGTTCCATCGTGGGTTCGATGAGCAGCGTGGCGACTTCTGCGGGCGCGAGGATGGCGTAGGTGTTGACGGTTGTGTTGGTCATTGGGGGAGTCTCCGATACGGGCGGGGCGCGCTGCGGCGCGGTGAACGGTGGGGGTCTGTTCACGCGTGGCGCCTGGCCGATCGCGTTGCCCTGCAAGGGCTTCGGTGACGGGACGGACACCAGGTCCGGCACCCCGTCACCTATCAGGGTACCGGACCGATGGGGTCGCTGGCGTTAGTTCCGGCGCAGGGCTTCGGCCCAGCCACCGCGGCTTGCCCTGTTGTCTGTGTTCCTGCCGCCGCCTTGTGACGGATCAGCCCGCGGTGTCCTCGGCTTGACGGAAAGGCCGAGGGATTCCGTGGCGGCGGCCGCGGCGGCGGCCAGCTTGTCAGGGTCGATGTCACCGGTATCGGTGGTGACGTCGGCGACCGTGGTGCCCGCTGCCCACAACGCCGCCGGCTTGACCATCTTGTGCACTCGTCCCGCTTCGTCCTCGATCAGCTTGCGCTGCAACCGTTCCACAGTGGCGGTCAGGGTGTCCCGCTCGCCTTCGGTGTCCCGGAGCCGGCGGCGGTACTTCGCGGCTTCGCTGCCGTCGGTGCCCTTGTCCTCCGGCTCACCACCGCCCGGAGCAGTTGGTGCATCTGCACCAGGTGGCTGTCCGGTGTCCGGGTTGGTGGTGGTGTCAGTGGGGTCTGGTGTTGTTGTCATGCTGCTGGTGTCTCCTTCGGTGTCGTCCAACTTCGGCGTCGGGCGCTGGTGGTCAGATAGCAAACACTCATCACGTCATCGGGTGGCGCGGGCAGGCCGAGCGCGGTGATCAGCAGTAGCTCGGTGCCGGTGATCGGCCGGTCGAACCGCGCCATGCCGAGGCAGCGACTCCGGTCGTAGTCCGCGGCGCGGGTCGCGTCCTCGGCGTGCAGCAGGCCGCACCCGATGGTGTGCCGGATCGCCAGCGGCCCGGCCGGATGCCCGGTCATCTGCGGGCCCGCGCATTCCGGGCAGCTCGGGGGTGATAGTGGCGTTGTCATAGCGTTCCCTCCGGTTCAACGGGCGGCAGCTGTCGCGGCCACGGCAAGTAGCTGCGGGCAATCAGGCCTCCGGCCAACTGCTCAGAGGCAACGATCGGGGAGCCGTCGCCGTAGGCCAGCAGGCGCTCACTGGGCAGCCAGGCGTCGGCGATGCGCACCAGCTGGTCGCGGAGTTCGTGGGCGGTGGCGGCGGCCTGGTCGGCGCCAGCGGTTCCACTGCGGGCAGACTCCTCGACCATGCGGCACGCGTCCGATGTGCGCCGGAGCAGGAACCGCACCAGGTCTGTCTGTTCGAGGTGCAGGCGCACCAGGATCTCGCCCAACACGTTGCACTCGGTCTGCAATTCTTCGATGCTGCTCATGAGACTTCCTTTCGGGTGGCGGCCGGTCGGCCGCGTTTCGGGGTGCGTTGCTTGCCGGCCCAGATGCCGCCGGAGGACTCCTTGTTGGCGATGGCGAACGCGGCACACTCCGCGATCACCGGGCAGCGGCCGCACAGGTTCACGGCCAGCTCGATCAACTCGTCGTCGTCGGACCACCAGGCATCCGGCAGCGAGCTGCACGGTGCCGGGCCGGCAGCGTCGGCGAGGGCCAGGTGCAGCCGGTGCCAGGCCGGCAGCGCGGCCGTGCGGATTCCGAATGATGACGTCACGCTGCACCGGCCCGAGCTTGCTGGTGTTCGTCGTCGGTCCGAGCGCAGATCGTCCGGCCGGGTCCGGTGAGCAGCAGCGGTTGTCCGCAGACTTCGCAATCCGTCGAAAGCTCGCCGTTGAGCGTCGACGGTTCTCCCGCGTAACCCTGTGCGCCCGCTACAACCGCTACACCGCTACGTCCGAGCCGCTGGGTTGTAGCGGTTGTAGCGGACGTAGCGGACTTGTGGGGTTGCTCGGTAGGTGCTCTCAGGGCAGCCGGTTCCAGGTATCGACCCCATGCATCGATGAGATCGACGCGCTTGTACCCACGCTTTCCGCGCTCCTCGGCGGCGCCGAGCGCTACCGGCTTCACGTTGTACTTGGCCAGCCTGCGAGACAGCCCGCGAGCGTCCAGCGGTTTGCCGCGCAAATCACCCCAGGGTGATTCCTCCAGTGCCGTCAGATGTTCTATCAGATCGGCGGAGGTAACAGCGTCGTGCTTGCCGAAGATCGTCCGCAGATCACGCAGCAGCACAATGCCCAGACTCGGCGCCTTTCCGGTGGCATCGTTCACCAGCGCGACGGCGGCTGCCCGCGCCGTGGTCGGCCAGTGCCCGCCGGCGGCGTCACTGATTGCAAGCAACGCCTCCCAGACGTCGGCGTCTCGGTCCTGCACCCCGTCTGGCATCGCCGGCCAGGCACCGTCGACCGTCTGACGAATCTGTTCGGTCCACTCTTCGATCCGGGCGCACAGCTGGTCAGCTTCTCCGCCGTTGACCCGCCGGCGCCACGGTTCGATCCGCTCGCTCGGCGCTCGCCGGCGCATCCTCACGACGATCGAGCGGGACATGATGGTGTCCGGCAGATCGTCTAGACCGGCCAGGGCCACGGCGCAGTAGGCGTCCAGTTCCTCGGTTTCCACGGTCTTGCCGCGGACCACGCAGCGGCCGGCCTTGGCGCCCTTGCGGTGTCCGGCGTTGAGCATGCCGCGGGTGTCCTCGTTGTCCTTGGCCTTGGGCCCGAACACGGTATCGATCTCGTCGTAGAGGATGGTCGGCTTGCCGGCATCGTCGGCGACCTTGCGGAACAGATAAGCCGGGGTGGTGTTGACGGCGTGAACCGCGCGCGGCACAAGGGGTTCGGTGACCTCCAGTGCCCGTGACTTCCCACTGCCGGGCTCCGGCGAGAGGAACGCCAGCCGCGGCGTCGACTCCCAGCAGTCCATCAGGTGGGTGTGCACGATCCACAGACCGTGCGCGATCGCGGCGTGCTCGGAAGGGTAGGCGACGAACCGTCGGAGGAACGCCACCACGTCCGTGAGTACGTCTGCCGAGGGGTCCGCTAGGTCTGCTAGGCCGCTAGTAACGGGCTCATCGAATGCGTTGCTGCGCTCAGACATTGACGCCACCCCCGACCCGCTCCACAGCCGCGGTGACGGCGGCCAGCTCGGCGGTGACCACAACCAGCAGGTCGGACAGGGATTCACCGTCGGCTGCCGCTGAGATCCGCGCGGCGGCGTTGTGAGCGGTCCGCCTGGCGGCGGCTTCGACCACCACCTCGGCGTACCAGGGAGCGGAAGCCGGAAACGGTGCAGCACTGGCAATCTCGGCCAGCCACACTGAAAGCGTCATCCGCGGCGCTCCCTCGAGCAGGCCGTGATGGTTGACGTAACCGAGCAGCAGCAGCGGGTCGACCGGCAATTGCTCGGCCCGCATCCGCCGGACGACGCCGATGACGAACGCACTGCGCGGGTCCGCGAAGTCGTCATCCCGGACGATGCTGAGCACCTTGTCCTGCACCGCGGCGGCGGCCAACACGACGGCGCCGACGGTGGCGTGTTCCTCGGCGCTCATCGGGAACCACCCCCGACGATGCTCGTCAGAATGGCCCGCTCGGACTGTTCCACCGACCTGGTGAGCCGGAATTGATCTTCGTCGATGTGCTGGGTGATCGCGGCCTCGACCAGGGTCCGCAACCGTTCGGCGGGGATCGCGTCGACCTCCACCGACTCTCCGACGAACCCGGCTGATCGGGTGTCGGACTTCTTCGTCGGCCGGGTCGGCAGATCCCATTGCACGATCTGCTCCGGAGTGACAGCGATCCGCTCGAACGTCAGATCGGCGGCTGGTGCGAACCCGCGAACCTTCCGCTCGAAGTCACGCCAGGCGTCCACTCCCGACGGATCATGGTCACCGAGTTGGTACATGTAGACCGGCCAGGTGGTGTCCGCCACCGAGTCCCCCACGCTCCAGGCGAACGACTCTGAAGCGAACCCGCGCAGTACCCCGAGCGGAACATCCCAGCGTGCAGTAACCCGGTCGATCACGCCGACGATGGCGTCCTTCTCCGAGAAGATGTGCACGTCGACCGGCTGGTCGTCCCACAATGCGCGACGGTAGGACGCCGCGGCGTTCTCCAGCATCGAATCGAGATCGTGATGGGTCTTCGGCTTGCGGACGTACCTGGTGCCGTCGGTGATCGAGCTGTACGGCAGTGCTCCGGACCGGCGCAGCTTGAGAACCTGCCGGCCGACCAGGCTGTACGCCTTCTCGGTCTTGTCGACGGCGCCGGCACTGACCACCCGGTAGTAGACACCCCGCAGCGTCACCGGCTGGTCGGCGGCGACGGCCGTCAGGATCGCGTCGTCGATCGCGGCCAACTGCACATTGGTACGCCGGTTCCTTTTTAACGGGCTAGTCTGCAAGAGCGTCGGAATCCCGCCAGCGGCAATAGATTCCGCGATATCCTTGCGGTGATCGGTGGCCTGCTGATCGCTTGAGTCCGTCCGGTTGCCCGCCGGGCGGATTCTCTTTGTGTCAGGCCGCATTCGGACCACCACCGGCGGTCGGGATCGGGCGCAGCAGCGTCGCCAGCCGGTCGAGCTGCGTGGCAGTCAGCGGCGGCGCGGCGGCCACGGTCTTGGCGATGTACTCAGCAAGCCGAGCTTCACGAAGATCGCGGCGGGCGTCGAGCAGGTCGGGGTCGTCGGGGGTTCGGGATCGGGTGAGCGACGCGATCTTGGCTCTTGAAATACGCCAGTTCGGGGCGGTATCGGCCGACATTTCATCTCCAGAGGAGACGTTGCCGGCGCTGACCAGGCAGGGAAGTGAGGTAAACCCGATGGCCGGCGCGTTTACCTCTCGCGCTGATCCGGCAAATTGAGCCTAGCAGCTATCTCGGCAAGCTCGACGGATTCCATGCCGGCGAGTCGCGCCTGTCGATAGATCCTGTAAATCGTCGATCTCACCACTACGAGCCGGGAATCTCGCCCGCACAGTTTGCACTCCCACTCCCGCCGTTCTCGAACATGGTCAACCGCGGCCAGCGGCAGGCTAGGGCCGGATCGGCTGGTACCGAACAATTCACGATGCTCGATGAGCCGATCGCCTGCCAGATAGGAAGTCTTGGCCGGATCTCCCAAGCCAGCCTTACCCATGACACCCGAGAGCAGCAGACCTCGCCTTACTCGAATCTTGTCGACGGTGATTTCTCTGTTGGCGTGCTGGGATGCAGAGCACTGAATGGTGACAGTCCCTGTTTCCCGCGGATCGCGGTCCTCGTCGGAGTCACCGAACGCGTGACGCGGGCCGTTGGTCACGACGTCCGCCACGCGATGCGCACCGAATCGGGATCGAATCCTCGGCCGGGGCCGATCGGCAGAATCGTCACGGTGCACAGCGTCTCGATCACGGCCCGCTTGACGTCTAGCGGTGCTGCCCGCCAACGCTTCTCGGCGTCCGGACCGGCCATCGCCGCGACCCCCGGCATTCCAGCCGATGCATTCAGCACGGCGCGTTCCTTGGCGATCTGCGGTGCGAGCTTGGCCGTGATCCGCTTGAGCTGCGGCCCGGTAATGGTGCCCTCGGAATACCCGTCGGCAGCGACCTCGAGCCGGGCCTCGAGCGCGGCGATCGAATCCCGGGCACGTTCCGCCTCAGCCGGGTCGCCCGATGCCAGAGCGGCCAAGGCATCCGGGCGGGCCAGGCGGGCAATGATCATGCCCTCGACTAGCTCGTCGACTGCCGATTGCTTGCGCCTCACTCGGGTGCAGGTCTTGCAGACGTAGGCCGGCGGCTGGCGCTTCTGACTGCCGCTCTTGAGCGTCTGAGCGCGGCCAGGGTTCACAATCATGGTGCCGTCACAATCCGGTCGGCCGCAGCGGGCGATCCCGGCCAGCAGATGCCGGCGCGCGGCGCCCTTGTTCGTGCGCCGGTTCGGATCGGTCAGCAGGGCCACCAGCCGATAATGCACGTCCTCGGCGTAGATCGCAGGCCAGTCACCAGCGCCGATCACCTGCCCACGATGGCGGCGTAGACCAACGTTCCGTTCCCGCAGCATCACCTGCCGGAGCGCAGTGGATGACCAGGCGATGCCCCGCGGCGACAACGCTCCGTCAGCGTTGAGTCGGGCGACAATCGACCGCATGGTCTGGCCGGCAAGGAGCCGCGTTGCTGTCTCCCGGATCACCCGCGCCTCGGCCGGTTCGAGTTCGTCCTTCCCGTTCGTCCGCCGGTATCCGTACGCGGTGAAACTATGCGGTTTACCCGCGGTGGCCCGCTCGTCGAATGCTCGGCGAATCCGTCGGCTCATCTGCTCCGTCTCGTGGCGGGCGACGGTGCCCTTAATGCGAGCGGTCATCCGGCCTTGCGGCGTTGCCAAGTCGATTTCGCCCCCGACCGACGCCAGTGCAAGGCCAACCCGGTCGGCAAGGTCGATGACGTCCTCGAGCTCCCGCGGCGTCCGCGTCAGCCGGTCGACATCCCAGACGATCAGGCCAGTGATCCGGCCGGCCGCAGCATCGGCGAGCATTCGTTGATACTCCGGCCGACGCTTCGATCGTGTTGCACTGACGTCGTTGTCGATGTACCGATCGACGATGGTCCAGCCTCGGCGGGTGGCTTCGGCTTCGCAGTCAGCGATCTGCCGCGCTACACCTAGTCCCTCATGGGTGTCGTCGCTGCTGATCCTGGCGTAGATCCCAGCAACAGTTTTGCTCATACCGTGAAGATATCACCGATCAATATTGACACCGGTAGTTTTCATCGTTTTGCCCATCACGATCCTCTTTGCCCTATTTCCTGGATTGGTGGCCATTACCGAGGTGGCTCGATGACGTGGATCCTGCCGCCGACCGCCCGGTTGGCCCGTGCCCCGAATCCCCCGCTCATCGGGCAATCCCCCGATCCGACCCGGCGCCAGATCACCACCAAGCCAGTTCACCGCACCACCTTTGGAGGCAGACATGTTGAATCGACTCACCTATTCGACCTTGGCGACACTCGCCATCGTCGTCGGGCGGGCATTCGGTCCACCGGAGTCGACCGACCGCGAGGATTCCGATCGTGGCGACGTCCCGGGTTGGGTGATGATCACCGTGATGACGGCCATCGTCGTGATCGCCCTGCTGGCAGTGTTCCGGAAACAGGTGGTGGACGCGGTGGGCGATGCGTTCAACAACGTCCGCAACTCCGGCGGCGACGGCAAGTAGCTCAGCACCGTCGCGCCGCCGACCGCCGCCGACCAGCCGGTGTCGGTGTGTCCCGTCAGGACGCCGATCGTGGGTCATCGGTGGCGGAGTTCGCCATGGTCCTGGTGATGTTGATGCTGCTGTTCCTGGCGTTGATCTCACTGGGACTGTGGATGTACTGCCGGACGATACTGACCTCGGCCGCTGCAGATGCCGCGCGGTACGTCGCCAGTGCCGACATCTCACCCGACCGAGCATTCGGCAAGGTCATCGAGATATTGGGTGACGGAGTGGTCGGCTCGACCTCGAAGTCACTGGTGTGCACCAATTCTGCCCAGGGAAAGCTGGTCGGAGTCAGCTGCACGATGAAGGCGCCCGGTGTGGTCGCGTTGTTGGACGGATTGCTGCCGGACATCACCGGTACCGGCCACAGTGTCCGGGAGCTGCCATGACGACAGCCCCCATGCAGTGGCTGCGCGGCCGGATCGCCCGCTCCCGCGACCAGGACGCCGGCCGGGCCACCATCGAAGTGGTGTTCCTGGCCGTGCTTCTGCTGATTCCGACCGTCTACATCCTGATCGCGGTGTTCAGAGTGCAGGCCGCTACTTTCGCCGTCACTCAAGCCGCCCGTGACGCCGGGCGTTTGCTGGACACTGCACCGACGATCGACATCGGTCTCTCGCAGGCCCGGGAAGCGGCCGCGGTGTCGTTGTCCGACCAGAGCGTTCCCTCCGGCACCGTGGTGATCCGATTCACCGATCCCGGTGCGCCCTGCGACGACGGTGTCGAGGTGCCGCCGCCGATGCCGGCCGGTACCAACGTCGATGTTTGCGTGACGGCCACCATCTCGCTGCCGGGCGTGCCGACCGTGCTCACCGGATCGAGAAACACCGTGACCGGCGTGTACACCCTGCATGTCGGTGAGTTCCGGGAGGGCCGATGACGAGGTCGACGGCTTCCGCACAGGGCACGCCGCCCGGCCGCGACGGCCAGCTGACGGCTGGCGACCGTGGATCGGTGACACCGTTGGTGATCGGCATGATGCTCTGCCTGTTGCTGTTGGGTGCCGGGGTGATCGCGGCCGGCTCAGCCGTGCTGGCCCGGCGAAACCTGCAGAGCGCCTGCGACGGAGCGACGTCGTCGATTTCCGGCACTGTCACCCTCGACCAGCTGGCCGGTGCTCCCGCCGGCTTCTTCGATCACCAGCTGGATGAGTATCTGGCGAACCGGATGCCCGAGGCACTCGGGGCGACCGGGGCGACGAACACCGAGGTGGTAGCCCGGTGCGAGGCCGATTCGCCGGTGACCTTCGGCCGCATCTTCGGCAGACCCACCGTCCACCTCTCGGTCGCGTCGGCGAGCCGGGTGCGCCGTGGTTGACCCAGCGAAGAGAACTCGGATGGTCGATGGTGGACAACCAGGAGCGGGCATGACGGGTCTTAAACAGTGAACGGATCCTCGACGCGAAGGGGTAGCCGATGAGGCGCAGTGCCAGGCAGAGTTCGACGATCGCCGCGGTGGCAGTGAGCATGATGCTGGCCGTCACCGCCTGTACCGGCGGCAACGACGCCGATCCGACCTCCGAGGTGCCCCTGACCCCCGGTGGCAGCGTGATCAACGAGTCCACTTCTTCGCCACCCACCTCGGCGCCGAATTCGGGGTCGCCCGGCTCGATCACAACATCAGCCGGCTCGGCCACGACGCCAGCCGGCAGAACCTCACCGGGCCGGTCCACCGTATCCAGCGCGGATGGACCGACCAGCAATTCGACCGACCCCACGACCGTGGTGCCCTCGTCCGACTCGTCCCCTACATCTGTGTCGACCACCACCAGCCCCCCGCCGAGCACCACGGGGCCCACCAAGACGACCGGGACTCCGCCAGAGTCCCCGACCGCCAGGCCCAGTAGATCCAGCGATGTCGAGACCGTGGTCATGAACGCCGAAGAGATCAACACCCGCAAAGACATCGAGAAGGCTTGGCTCAAGTATTGGGACGTGTATGTCGCCTTCAATAGGATTCCCAAGAGCGACCGGCCAGCCAAATTTGGTGCCGTCGCCATGGATCCCGAGCTCGGCGATCTACTTCGGACTGCCGACCTCGCGGACCAGAAACATCTGGTAAGTGTTGGGAACGTAGCACACCGTGTCTATTGGGGCCCGCCTGTATCTGGAAAGTCGAGCGTCGTCATTGGTGACTGCACTGATCAGTCGAAATTTCGCTCCAAGAACACCGCTACCGGCCAGTTACAACCTGCCGGACCCGCCCGCGTTAACTTCAATGGGACATTGCAGAAGGTATCAGGAGGGATCTGGAAAGTCTCATTTCTAGACTTCCGAGAGGGGGTCAAGTGCTAAAGGCGGCGACGATCTTGAGTAGCTGCGTCATTCTCTTGACCGACGCGCAAGGTACTCACCTAGTGTCGCGTTAGCGATGTAGCTTTACTTGAGGTGGCGTTTCTGCGAGAATGAGTCATGTCGCGAAACCCAATGCCGCAGGTATCGGATGCTGATCGGGTGGTCATGGACAGCTGGCTTCGTTCG
>JAABUS010001545.1_pt1 | contig 49486 bp, 28 predicted proteins | sample 5560161 | NCBI WGS metagenome assembly JAABUS01 (sample SAMN10711885, study PRJNA513376) | rock metagenome | isolation source: Antarctica rocks | place: Antarctica: Victoria Land, Trio Nunatak nord | collected 2016-01-04 | reverse complement strand
GCATAAATTATGAAAATACTAACTATATTAGGTTAAAACTTGGCCTAATTAGGTATAACTTTCGGGTCGGGTTATAGATTTTGGGGAAAAACCGACCCGAACGGTCAGTCTAATCTTTCTAGATTATTCGTTTCTTAGCGAGACTGAATTCTGCTTCCTCTCTGTTTTTTAGAACCACTTACCATTGACCTTCTTGCCAAGATAGCGACGTATAACATAAACTGTAGCATTGCCAAAGTATCTCGAATAGTTTAACACAGATTTAAGAGTGCGATCGAAGATTCTCTTCGAAAGCAGCTCTTCGATAACACCATATTGCATGGTGGCGTTGCGAAGTATAGGTAAAGTCTCTGCGAAATTATTTTATCGAAGGATAAGTTCGTCTTCGCCTGGAGATATTTGTAACTGTTATAGATCTTCGAATAAATCTATGTCCCAAACAGTGTTGTCTGCGAGAGCCAAAGCAAGTAGATACTAGGTATTATCGTAGAATAGCTTACTGTGTTGATTGGTAGACGCACTATAACTTCAAAAGCAAATCATCGTCAATGAATGTAAATGAGACAAGGCAGAGAGAAAATTACACAGTATTCTCCGGGTCGCGATTGTTTTTCACCCAACGCTAGTCGATCCAATTGATCACCTTCCACCCACCACTGGGGATGCGTTTCAGAACAAGATCAATATCCTGCGAGCAATCAGCGAATCTCCTCTCGAATCCTTACTGGAAGACTTACTCAATACCAAAGACTCTCTTTGTGTTTGTTCTCCTTCTTAGGGAAGAAGGCGTCGATTCTTGCTCCTGTCCAGTTGCCTCAGTAGTCAGACCCTATAAGAAAGATTATAATTGAACTCGTCGCTTCGTGACTCTAATCTTCGATTAGAGTTAATAAATTCTCAACTCTAAAATAAGCTCTAAAATCTTTTTTTAGAAGCAAATATTTAGTAGAATAGTTTAACACTAAATACGAAGTCTTGTTTAGTATTTGTCTACTAATTTTAATAGATCAAATGCACATTTAAATATAATCTTTCTATAGAATTTAAAAACAAAATCTTATTTTTTTGTCAAAATAAGATAAATTTCAATATATCGAAAGTTTGATAAAAACAATTTTCTACTATTAATGCATAAAATTCGATCGCAATTTTCGATACATTATTGTTGAATTGCTAGCAACGCAAGCATCTTACAAACAAAATAAAAAAATGCTACAAAAATAAATAGTCGAGTGCAATTATAAACAAATTTATAGATATAAGTTATTCTTTGTTTATTAATTAATTGTTTTAAATTGTGTCTTTGTTAAACAACTTACGCAAAGTCGATATCTTTAATATTGAAAACAAATTTTCGCGATGTTTAAAGAGTATTGCGCATTTTAGTTAACTATTTTTGTTAACAATATTTGCTTTTTGAAGATTTAGAAAATTTAGCAAATCTTTTCTTTTTTTTTTCTATATTTACGCTTTAAGCTTTTCTTAATTGTTAAGCTTTAAATCGATGTTTTTTAACGTTTAATTTTTTCTTTAGTTTAGAGTTTTTGTTTGTTAATATTGTTAATTTTGCTATATTTTTATCTTGTTGCTTTGTGTTTTTGATAAACTTAACTTATTATTTTGTGTTTTCGATAGATTTAACTTGTTGCTTTGTATTCTTAATAAACTTGAACTTAATTATTTTGTAAAAAGATCTTTTGAAAATGTGTAAACAAAACAAAGATTTCTTGAAATCTATAATATTTATATTACAAGAAAACTTAGCAAAAAATTGTTTTAAAAAATAAATTTTATTAATACTAAGTTTCAAATTGTAATATAACAAATACACAAAAAAAGTGTTTAAATTAAACTCTTCTATATTGCAAAGTAAAAAAATATTTCGATATTAAAAATAATAGTAACTTTGTTGTTTAAACTTTAGAACGCGACTATTAATATTCTCGATATTAGTGTTAAACTATTGTTTGATTATAGTTTTAAATAAAACGCAACAAAAACGTTATTTGTCTTTTTTATCGAATTTAGCTAACTATATCTTGTGCAATTGCGCTATAGTATAGCTAAAATAAGCAATTAAATAGATAGATTTGTTTTCGAAACGTATTTCGAACTCGAATATATTTTTTGTATTAAAAACAACTATAATAGAGATTTTTTTGTTAATTACAAACAAATAGTTGTTATATTAATCGAAGATTAACAAATTAATAATTAAGATTTTTTTAATTTAATTATTTTTTTGTTAGTTGTAGCAAACATAACTTACAATATTATGTTTTAACTTAAAAACATAAAAGAGACAAAAAAATACAATAGTTTTGTTTTTACAAGTTTTAGCAAAAATCGAAAAATTATTATTGTTAAAATTCTAATTATGGAAAATAATTTGTTTTTTTAAATAGTTCTATTTGCAAAAGTATTAAAACAAAATTAATTTAATACAAATTGCAAAAAAGAAAACTTATTAATTTCTAAATAAAAGCAATTTTGTTTAAAAATTTTAATAAAAATTTCTTTTTACTATTAGATATCTTTTTGTTATTTTTCTTGTTTTTAACAATTTTCTAAGATATATTTTTAAATTTTTTTGTATATTTAATAGATAGAAGACTTTTCTTCAAATCTTTAATTAGTTTATTAAAAAAAAATTCTACAAAAATAATTAATATCTAATTGATAGACAAAATCGATAGATTAAAAAAAAGATTTGTTGAAGTAATAATTGTTTTAACAAAAATTTGTCGATTAAAGATTGTAAAAGAATTTAAAGATATTAAAGTTTTTGCAATATTGGAAGACGCAAAACTTTTGTCAACAATTAAAAATATTAGATTTCTAATAGTGTGCGAAGATACTAATTTTTGACAATACTAATTGATTCGATTTCTAGAGAAAAGTTGTTTTTGTTTATAATAAAAGAATGTGTTAAAGAAAGATAAATATAAAATTAAATTTCGATTTTTGTAGTTAAAAAGATATAGTTAAGTACAAAGAAATATAAAGAAGCACAAAAAAACTATTCTTTGTTTAAAAAAAAATTAATAGACGAAAGAATTTATTTTTTAAAAAATCCTTTTAGCAAAAAATATAAATAATCGAGTATTAAATTAATCGATACAACAAATATATAAAATTCGCAAAGTTAACAATATTGCGCAATAAATAAATAAAGACAATATTCTTTAAATAAATAGATATTGTAAATGTTAAAAATATTGTTGTTTAACAACAAATATTGTTTTTCGAAAATATAGTACAAATATTTCTCTACTGGTTAATTGATTAGCAATCTCGAGACAAATTGCAAACAATAATAAATAAATAGCAAAAAAATATTGCGTATCTTGATTTTAATAGTTGTTCTTAAATAAAAGATTTTTATATTAAACTTTCGATTATTAATATATTTTGTCAATTGTTTTTTTTATTTTTATATTTTTATTTCTATTTTTATGTTTTTTGTAGACAAAACTTCTTTTTAATTATAAATAACAAAAGAAATATAAAACTTGCTATTGCGTTTGTCGACTTATATACTAATTTTTAATATTTGATAAAATCTATAGTTGATTGTAGTCGATATAATATTATAAAAGAAACAAATAATTAAATTTTATTGTTTAAAATTTAAAAAAAACAATATAAGATAATTGTTAAGTACTTCGATTATATCGATAAATATATGAAAATTGTCGAAAAAATAATAGAAGAGATCTAAATATTGCTAAAATATCGAAAACTATAGAATATAATTTATTGAAACAAGTGCAAAATACTTGCGAACTTAGAAATATTTGTTTTAAAAAAAATCGACACAATTAAAAGCAACAATATCAAAAATACAAAAAAAAAAATTTATCTATTCGAAGATTCTAAGATAAAAAAACAATTAATTAAAATTTTAATAAATTTCCAAAAAACAATATTGTACAAATAATTCAAATTGCTAAAAGAATTTTAAATATAAATTAAATATACAAACTTTTAAATTAAATTGTTCTTTAATATTTGTATTGCAATATTAGAAATTAAGAATTAAGAAAACTAGTTATCTTAAGTAATTAAAAAAAGGTTGTCAATATATTGAGTCGCAAAATAATATTATTTTTTAAAAATCTTGCGTTAATTCTTTTCGACTTGTAGATTTATAAATTTAATTAAATTAAATTAAATATTTTCGATATATTTAAAAATCAAAAGACTAGAATTATTAAAAGCAATATTTTGATATTAATAACAATAGCAACTTTATTAAAGAATTAAACAAAAATTTGCAAAAAAAAATATTAGAAATCGATATTATTATATTAAAAAATAAATTTAATATTGAAGCAAACAACAAACAGTGCATTAAATAACAAATACAAATTCTTGCAAGTTAAGAAATTTATAAGTTAAATATAGATTTCAAATCTTGTTAAAAAGCAATATTAATATTGCAATATCAATTAAGTATTAATAAATTGCATAGAAAGATTAACAACAAAAAAAGCAAATATATATATAGAAAAGCAATGTTTTAAAATTGTTTGTTTGTTGTTAAAATTATTGTTAATTAAATATCTTAAATATATATATTTTAGTTATTTTCGCAATATTGTTGAATTTAGGCTGATCGTTCGGGTCGGTTTTTCCCCAAAATCTATAACCCGACCCGAAAGTTATATCTAATTAGGTCAAGTTTTAACCTAATATAGTTAGTATTTTTATAATTTATACAATTCGGTTCCAACTATTAGAACCGAACGATCAGTCTAGTTGAATTCGTAAATCTTATAAACAATAATATAGATATAATAGTTACAATTATTGAAACTTGTTTTATTAAAATATATAACAAATATTATATATTAAATTTGCTAAAGCGTTAAAATTCGAATTGATAAAAAATAGCAAATTAACAAAGAGATAAAATAGATAATTTAGAAATTTTCAAATATATTGTCGAGAAATCTACTTTTCTAATAAAGTATAATAAGAATGCGATCAAAATAATTGTTTTTAAGATTGCAAATACTAAAATATAAAAGAATTAAAATAAAAATAAAAATATAGTTGCGTTGCAAATATTTGAATAATTTTAAAATAATATTGTTAACAAAAATAATTAGAAATTCGAAATCGAAAATCTAATCAATATTAAATACAATATATATTTTTATTATTTTAATGCTTGCAATAAGAAGTCGAATTTAAAATAATTTCGCAATATATTTTACTCTTTTATGTAGCAAATTATTTGTATCGATTTTTTATATTAATTTCTTTATATAGTATTGCGTTTAAATTGCAATTGTTGTCTTATATTTTATTTCTATTATATTAAGTACGTTCGCGAAAGTAATAATATCTATTTTCTTTATATTAATATTAATATTTCAAAATATATTAAATTTAAAAAAAGAAAAAACATTATCTAAGATTTTGTGTCTCTTAATTAAGAATTCAAAAAAAGTTGTACTTTAATTATTAAGAGTTTTTATCAAAAAATTCTATTTTAATAGTTTAATATAGTAGAAAGAAACAATACATTAGTTGATATCGAAAAAGTATATATTTATAGTTTCAAAAATATAGCAATATAGAAACAAATCGACTTTGCAAAGTATAGAAGTTCAAAATCTATTATTTGCGATCGCAAAGATATTTGTATAACAAAATTAAAAATTATATATAATTTTATTGCGAAAAAAAAAAGGATTGTTCGAAAAACAATTTTATTCTAATATATAGCAATTTAATTCGATAGCAAGTTGCTTAACAATATAGAGTTAAAAAACATAAATCAACTTACAATTTGTTATATTTAGCAAATTGTTTTTATTCTATTAGTATTCGAAAAGTTCAATTAATACAATCGAGTCAAAAATAGATTTTTTGCGTTTATTTAACTTATTTTAAGAAGTTTTATTAACAATATCTTAATCTATAAAACAAATTAAAACAATTCGCGAATTAAGATTAAAACAAATATTCTGTTAAGTAGCAATTGTATTGCAATTCGAAAAATTATCGATTGTTAGCAAATTAATTCTCTTTAAATATTTAAAAACACTTAAATATTTATTGTATAAATAGAGAGATAAGCTTATTTTTCTAACAATTTCTTTAAGAAGCAAAATAAGAGTTTGCAAGCAAAAATTGATCAAATGTTGCAAGTATTGTTTTTGCGCTAAAATCGAAGTAATTATACAATAAAAATAAAATTGCTTTTGCAAGAAAATAAAGAAAGAGAAAAACAAATATTGATTAATAGATTAAGAATTTAATAAAATTCAGTTACTAATTAAACAATCAAAAATGCCCGATATATTTTTGTTATTTTAGAAATCTAACTTCTTTAATAACAAGCTTACATATATTTGCGCAATTAATTAATTTGTATATAGTCTCTTTTTTAAATGTAAATAATAATTTTACTTTACTATTTATTGCAATTAAAGCAATTATTTGCTATAGATAGTTGTTTTATATGTTTGTTTTCTTTTTTTTTACTTGATTCGAGTTTGTCTCTATTTTTTTTTTTTAATTGTTTATTGTCGCAATCTAAGTTTGTTTTGTCAAGTTTTATCAATTTGTTTTTTGATATTTACAATTTGAAAACAATTCTTTTTCTTCGTTTGTTGTCGAAAATCAAGAAAAAATAATTTGAACAAAATAATACAAATAAATAGTTTATTAAACAAATAACAATAGATTTTATATAACTATCTTCGAAGTCTTATTTGTTTTTAAAAAGACAAAAATTTTGAAAAAAAATATTAAAATTTTCTTAACTATATCTATAATAAAATAATTAATTACAAGAACTTTCTATTAATATTAGAAAATTATAAAAATAATATATATATCAATGCGATTAAAATTGAATTATCAATAATTTTTGCAAAGAATTTTAAACACTAATTAAAGATTTGTTGTTTAATTTATTTCGAAAGTCTATTATTAATCTTGATTAAAATTTATTTGTTAGACTTAAAAATACAAAAAAGATAATAAAAATTACAATCTCTTGTTAACAAAATATTATTGTTGCAATTATTTATTAAAACTTAGACGCAACAAAATCTAAGAATACAATTGATCGACAATTTGTTATATTTTTTGTTTTGTGCGTTCGAAGTTGTCTTCTAATTTACAAATTATGTTTGCGCTTTATTTGTAACAAAATAAAGCAAAACAAAAAGTAATAGATTTGCTATATTTGTTTAATTTAATAGCATTCTATAAAACTATATAGAATCGATTAAACAAATTAATTAGTTTCTTAAAAATGCGTTTTCTTGCAATAGAAAGATTTTTTACAACAATTTTGATTTATAATAATCTCAAGTTTTTAGAAGATCGAAGAGATAAAAAAATTAAGAAAATTTAGAAATTTCGATCAATTATATTTGCTATAATAATCGAATTTTAAGATTTTGACATTGTGTCTCTTTTTCGATATATATAAAATTTAAAAAAATATTTACTATTAACAATAATTATTGCTCTAACTTTAATTAATAAGAGTTTTAATATTAAAATACAATATATATTTTTTTTTTGTATATATTATATTTAATTTGATAAAATTTAAATCTTCTATATTAAGAGCGTTATTCGAAAACTTTTTCGACTGTTAAAATATATTGATATAGACTTTTTTTGAATTGTATTTATATTTAAGCTTAATATACTAAAGTTGCATAAAACAAAATTATATTTTACAATATTAGTCTAAAGAGATAAAAGTACAACAATTAACAATATTTTTATAATTGAAGATTTTTATCTTAAACAATTAGAAATTGATTTAAACAATCTTATTTACAATTAGTATATATCTTTTATTATAGATAATTTTAAGATATACAAGTATATAAAAAAAACAATCTAGTTTCGAAACTATATTTCTCGAATTTTGTTTAATAAATTTTATTGAATTATGTTATCTATTGAATTTTAATATCTAAAATTTAATATATTTCAACTTATATATGTAATATATATAAAGAGAATCGTATATATAGATTAGATCTTCTTGCAATATATAGCAAATAAATAACAACAATAATATATTGTTTGTTTTAATAATTTTTAGACTATTAAAAAATTGATTTTTTAGAGTTATACTACTTGCGTTGTTAATATTTGAATAAAATATATATTAAATTTGTTGCAAAACAAGTTTTTTAATAGAATCAAAAAAACAATTTTTTAACTTAAGAAGCAATTTTATAGTTAAATTTTTCTTTAAATAGCTATATTGTATTAAATTAATCGAGATCTTTATATAAAAAATTTTGCAAATTTTGTATTTAATTGATTTTCAATTTTGAATTAAGAATTCTATAATTATCAAAATTTTTGCTCTTATATAGAGATATATCTTACTCTTAAGTATGTTGTAAAGATAGCAAATATCGAATTGCTTTGTTATATATTTTGCAAAGTTACTATTATATTTTAGACAAAAATAATTGAAACACTCAATTATACAAAGATTTTGCTATATATAATATATATAGTAAATTTCTCTATCGCTATTAAAGAATTGCAAAATACTATTTTTTTTAATAGCTTAATAAATTTATTAGAAAAAAGTAATAGCAATTTTGAAATTAATCGATTATTAAAACTATTGAATTTTAATCTAAAAACTTTTTAACAAAAACAATTTTATTTCTCTTTTAATAGCAATCAATTATTCGAGAATTAAATATTTAATATTCTATATTCAATATATTTTCAATCAATATTTAAGTCTATTTTTGACTCGATTAGTATTAATTATTATTTAAAGAAAAAAGATGCAAAAAATATATAGAATTTGATCAAAATACTATTGATCAAATTACTAATATTAAATTTAAAAAAAATATATATAGAGAATACTATCGTTAATCTTTGAAAAAACAAATTAAAAATATTTAACAATAACAAGATAAAATACAATTTATATTATATATCTTCGATTAACTTTAACAATATTATCGAATTTAATATTGTTGAAATCGATATTAATATTAAAATCGATATATTAAATATTGCAAAAAGCTCTTAATTTTTGTTTATTTTTATAGACTCGATTGAAACACTTTTAATATTATAGACTATAATATTTTTTTAATTTAGAATTTTAATTTATTTGCAAAATTTGTTAATAAAGATTCGAATTTAAGATATCGAAAATTTTAGAATAGAAATTTGATACAAAACTTTAGCACTATATTGTTTTTTTTTAATTCTAAAATATAAATAACAACGTAATCTCTTTTTCTTTTTATCTTTTTTGCTCTTTTTTTTTGCTCTTTTTTTTTGTTTGTGCGCTTAAGTATCTTCTTGTATATTGAAATTATAATTAAAGATATATTGTGCAACTTTAATTATACTTAAATTACAATTATTTAAATAAGTCGATCTTTTTTGTTTTTTGTTATTTGATAAAAGTACAATATTTCGAGAAAATATCTTTTGCAACGCGTTTAATACTATCTTTCTTAATAGTTGACAAAGTTGACAAAATATTTGCGATATTTAAGAAAACTTTGTATCGAAGATATTTTTACTTTAAAATTTTTTATTTAATATATTAATTCTATTTTTTTTATTATTTGTAATAGATTTTTGTTTAATACTTTTTTGTTTTTTTTTTGTAAACAATACTTTAAATATATTGTTTAGCAACTATTTTGCTTTTCGCGTTTTATACTTTGTTAAAGTTAAATTAATAAATAAAAGCGTTTTAGTATTTTTTATATTAATTGTATTTTTGTCTTTCTTTATTTTTAATATTATTTTTTTGTTGTTTTTATTTAACACTTAATCTTGTTTTAGAATATTTAGAATTTTAATACTATATTTTGATAATATATTTTAAATATTGTTAAGTTCGCATTTTAGATTTTTGTTATCAATAATTAAATGTTCTTAAATGTCGAGAGTCTTTAATATTGTATTTGATATTATCAAAATTATAATAAATTGTAGAAAAAAACTTTTAAAAATATTTGTTGTTTTGCGCTTTTTTTACTTCTTTAGTTAACATTTTAATTAAAAATATTTAAATTTGGTTTTTTTTGTTTTAAATTCAACTTTTTATATCAATTAATCGATTTTTTTTTTTCGAAATAATAAATTAAGCAACACGAATTCAATCAATTTTTTTCGAATATTAATAATATTGTATTGTTTAAATTTTAATTCGATTTTACAAAAGCAATTTTTTTTTTCTTCAATATAGAATTAATCAACTTTTATATATTTCGAAATATATTATATTTTCGATTTACTACTTTTGCTATTTGTTTTTTAAATTTAAAATTCTTTGTCTTTGTTAGATTTTTTTGTTTGTTATTATTTTTGCAATTTATAGAATTTTGCTTTTTTGCAATAGACTTTTCTATTAATATTTAACTTAGCGCATTTTTTTTGTTTCGAATACTCTTATATTATTTCGAAAACAAAAAGATAAAATATATTAATTTTTTGTTGTATCAATTTGTTTTATCGAGTTGTTAATATATTTTTGCAATAAACAAGAGAAATATTCAAATATAAACTTTTTAAATATCTAAATTGTTAATATTTAATCTATATATATTTGTGCAAATTAGAATTCTTAGATATAGACAATTTTTAAATCTTTTCTTAAAAGTTTTCTAAATACACTTTTTGTTGTTCTCGATTATAGAAATTGCTATTAACTAAATTTATTCTATTGTTTTTAATAGATAGTTCAAGATTTTTATCTATTGTCGAATATATTTGCATATTTTGTTTATATCGATTATTTTGTTAATATAGACAATTGTCTTTGAAATATTCTAAGACTTTTTAACTTGCGTCGACAATATATATTGCAAATTCTTTATATATTTTTTAATATATTTTATAGAATTAAACTACATATATATTTTTAATTTGTTTAGAGATATTTTGAAAATTCGCATATTAGAAATAAATCTATATTGCTTCTTTATATTTTTTAGAGTCTTGTTATTAAGTATAATCGATATATCTATTATTAATATTTTAGAACACAATTGCATACAAAGAACTTCGAAACAAATATAATTTGTTCGAAACTTCTTTTATTTGTTTATAAGATACAATTTGTTAATAACAAACATGCAAAATCTTAATTAATAAAATTTATAGCGCAAAACATTGTTAGAGAAATTCTTGAAAACAATTTTTAAATTTGTAAATATTGTTTTAATTAAATTTAATTATTAAACACTATATAAAAAATATAGCAACAACACTAATTATATATATAGTCTCTATTGCGTATACTCTTTAGCGTAATTAAATTGTTGTTTTTGTTTTTCAAGATTAATAATTAACAATTAATAGTTTTTTTTAACTTTTTATATTAATTGTTCTTTAAAACAAAAAGAGATATAATTATTAACGCAATCTTTATTAACAATAATATAAACGACGACGTCTAATATAGTAAACTTTTTTCGAATTCTATTTTTGCAATTACAATTATATTTTTTTGTAGAGTTACGTCAAGCATCTTTAGTTGCTTTTGTTTAATTTTAAATTTAAACACATTCTTTACAATATTAATAATTTTTTTCTCGATTGTTTTTTTGTTTTATGTTTTGTTATTATCTATATTATTCTTTATTCTAAAATATCGCAAAAATTAAAGAAAAAAATTTGATAATAAATATTATTTGCAATCGATACAATAGATCGAGAAAGCTATAAATCTAAATCGACAAAATAATATAGCTAAAAAAAGCATCAAATAGAATAGCAAGAATGTGCAAAAAGTAGTTGTATTTATATATAAATTGCGATTTTTAAAAAAAAATTAATCTCTATTTTTAAAACAATATTATAGTCGATAGTTAAATTAATTAATTTTTAAAATAATATTATTAAATAAAGCATAAATAGTAGCATTGCAATCAATTTGTTAGTAAGTATATAATTAAAATAGCAATATTAAGTGTGCAATTTTCAAATATATAAAAAGAAATTTTTTGATATGCTATTATCAAAATAATTTTAAAATATCGAAAAATAAGAGTTTTGCTCTTAGATTTAATACAAAAAAACAAAAAAAAACACTATAACAAATATTATGTTCGATGCGAATGTGTCTAGATATGCTAAATGCTAGTGCATTTACTATGTCGAAACTAATCTCTAGTATTAGCTTTAGTGCGACTCTAACATAAGCGAACTCGCTAGAGTTTAATTTAGAGTTTTTTTATTTTTATTATTAGATCTAACTACTGAGGCAACTGTCCAATAGAAAACGACGATTGCGAAGGGAATTTGAACTTTGTTGCGTGAATAGATAAATTGGGCGTTGTCGACAGTCTAAAATGTATTGGTAAAATGAACTAGCTCCTTTTCCCCGAATAAGTGCTTCGGCTTTTTCTTGTTCACGATTAAATCTTCTTTGGTTAGGATATTCCTAGACTGATCGCGTCGGATCGATTAATCGAGTTCGAATCGATCAATCGATTCGAATTTTGGCAATTCGAGTCAATTCGACTCGAAAGTCTTGGCAGATCGATTTCTAAAGTTGAAATTGAAAACCAAGTTGAATCGAATCGATTTCTAGAGTTGAAATCGAAACCCGATCCGAAAAAATCGACCCGAATTGTCAAGACTATTTAAATAATTATATTATAATTATTAATAGTCAATATATAGTCAATAATCAATTTATTTCTAACAATATTTAATTATTTAAATTATAATAAGATAATGCATTATAGTAATGTATTACTACTTTTTAAAAAGAAAATAATTAAATCGCATCTATAGACTCTATAGATCTTATAGATGCAAATTATATCTTAATATTAATTATTTAATAGTTTTAATAGTATTTAGTATGCTTATAGATATAGATAATGCATTATAGTAATGCATTACTGTTTTCTATAATAAATTAATAATTAAACAATATTTATAGAATTTAATTAGAAAATCTAAATTTAAACTTATTTTATACTATTTTTAATATATCTTGGCATAATAACGTAATTTTCGATTCCTTGGCAATTCGATTGAATTTCTAATATTGAAACCGAATATCGACTTGGGTCGAGTTGGGTCGATTCCAAAATAATAGGAATCGACTTGGGTTTTGAGTCGATTCCTAGAGTTGGAATCGTCGAGTCGGGTCGATTCCTAAAGTTGGAACCGAAACCCGATCCGACGATCAGTCTAGGTATTCCTGGTTTACTGATAAAGTTTCGTTTAGCTTTGAGGACACTATATTTTACTTAAGCATGAACTTATATCGTATATCGCACATCTATTCTTCTTATCGATACGGTTGCTTGTTACTCGAGCAAATCCAGCAAAGAACCACTCGGCAAAAGTGTTTATTGAATCGACGGTAATCTTTTTCTGTTCGTCATCGATAATTTCTTGGCTGGTGGCGACAATAAAGCGAAGGAAGTCCTTAATAGTGACAAGATCGAGAGGAGGTAAATCTTCTCGAAGACTTCGAGCTTCCATAATATATAAGGCGTCGACGGCGCTATTATTATCGAAAAGTGCCTCTTCCGTGTTCTGCTTCTTCTTTCCGATAGCAGCCACCCATCTACTTAATTGAGTAAGTGTATCGTTTTGAACTGGATCGAGCCAATGTTTGTACTCACTTCTTATAACGTCTTAGAGCAATGTCCTAATCTCTCACGATCTTCTTCACATACTTTGTATTGTCTCTGTTGCTATCCTCTTTTTGATAAGCTCCCTGCTTGTAGCCGTTGGCTGTAGCTTTCTTCAGTAGCTTCACTGGCGATATATGATTCCGGCCCATGATTGCATGAAATAGAGAGAAGAGTCGAGAATAACTGTGGAGAAGATGGTGGTCGCAATCTTTTGGTCACAAGAGCAAGAATTGAAGAGCTAAGATGGGCGACGCATCGCTGCCTTCTATATTCCATCTTAGCGGCCATCTCTAAGACCTTTGAGATGGGCTGTGGGAGAGCGCGCGCTTTTATTCGCGAGCTTCGACAAAACAATATCGAGTTTTTTAATTAGCGTTTTTAGTTAACTCTAGTTGATCTCGAATGCTTGTTAAATACAAGCTTCGATTAATATTGAATACGTATCGAATATTATTCGACAATTAGAATTGAAGTTTTCGATGCGCGTCGAACAAAAGAATAAATTTGTCGAATAAAAGAGTTGAATAAAAAATTTTGAAACAAAATATGCAAAAAACAATAATATAAGCATATATATTGCAAATAGTATTCTGGTTAACTTTCAACTATTCTTAATTAGTGTCGAACACGTCTATTAAGTACAATCTAATGTTCGAAATTAAACGTCGAATAATTGTCAAGTAGTAGAAATCGAGTTTTGAGCGATTGTTGAACGATAAACATCGAGTTTCGAACAATTTGTCGAACAACAACAAGATCAAAAAAAGAGAAAAAGATAAATAAATTTTAAGAAAATATTAAATGTAAAAAAATTAAAGAGAGTACAAAAAATTACTAATTTTAATTCTAAGAAGAGAGTTCGAATTACGTAACGCAATAATCGAGAAATTAATAGCAAGATAAAGATCGATTGCGTTCAAAAACGTTTAAAAGATCGATTATATTTAAGAAGATTTAAAAAATCGATCAATTACGTAATCTAAAAGAGAGTTAACAACAACAAAGAGAAGTAACAACGTCAAAAAATCGAAATTTGTCGAATTTTAACTATGTTCGAACACGTTCGTCTAAATTTGTCACACAAAGAAAGAAAATAATATAAAAGTGTCTTAATAGCAATTTATACGCAATCGTGCATATGTTTAAAAATATTAAGTCAACTTTTATTCGAAAGACATTTAAAAATAACGTTTATAAAGTGCTTAACAAAAGCACTATAAAAATAACAACAAAGATTGCAAATATATATTAAATAACTTTTAACAATAATAATATATCAATAATACGTTTTCGAGATTTTTGTCGATTGACGCATAAGATACAATAAAATAAGATGTCTAACAAAAACACTATAGAAGCGACAACAAAAACTACAAATGCATATCGAATAACTATTAACAATAATAATGCATCAATAATGCGTTTTCAAAGTTCTTGTTAACTAACGTAGAAGACAAAGTAGCATATTAAGTTCGTTTAATTTGAAAAAATTATTTGATTTCGATTACAAATGTATAACAAATAACTTTCGACAATAGTAATATATTAACAATACGTTTTCGAAATCGATTTTAGATATAACGACGAGAATTGTAGATGCATATTAAACAAAGCTCAACAACAATAATAATAAAGCGCAAAAGATATATAAACGCAAATTATTCTATTTATTAGATTTTTAATCAAAAGACGTCTTAAATATTTAGTAAAATTTTGTTGTATTTAGATATTTGTAATAAAAGTTAGCAACGAAGTTAGAACAATTGTTAGCTATAAAATAGTTTAGCTATTTAAATTTATTGTTGTAGTTTATATAATCTATAAAAAGAATTTAATATTGTAGTATTTTGCGTCTATAATTAGTAACAATTAGACTTAAATTTATATTATTATTATTTTTGCGCATATTGTATTGTAATATCTTAATACTTTTAACGTAATATTCGAAATTGTTGTCGATATTGTTAATAGCATTAATAAATAACAAAGACTTAATTTGTTAATTTAACAAAGACTTGCTTTTATTAAAATACAAAAGCTATAAATAAAATACTAAATAAATTTTTATTAATTTGAGCAATTTTAGTTCGTAGACGTAATTGTTAATTGCTCGAATAATTTTATAAAGATTTGCATTTTTATGTTTTAGAGATTTATATAATTGAATTGTTTTAATATTTTAAATATTAAATATAATTTAATTATTAATCTTAAATTTCAAGATCGTAGTATATTTATAATTAGCGAACTTTACTTGTTTGACTTGAATTTAAACAAGTTTTTAACAAAGAAAGTTGCGCAAAATCTTAATTTTTTTGACAATCTTGTTAACGTTCTTTATGTCGCGACAAACTTTAAACGTATTATTGTTAAAAAAGACTTTAAATAATTTTAGATTTAATTGTAATAGATAGTTTTTAATAGCAAAAAAAATAATAAGTTAATAGATTTGTTAATATAATTGTTTGCGACGAATTTAACAATAACGAAATAATTGATTCAATTATTTTGATTGTATTGCATATATATTCGAAGATATTACTTGAAAGCAATGTTAATATTTTTAATTTAACTATCGATTTTTAAATAAAATGCGATTAACAATTTAGTTTTAGTTTTTAATTTTTTGAAAAGACGTTTTTAGAAGTAAGCGATAAATTAAGTGTCTCTATCGAAAACAATAGTAACAAGAAAGCTCTTAATGCGCTAAATAAAATCGATAAAAATCTAAACAACAATTTTGACTTTTAAAGAATTTATAAATATAAACTTCTTACTTTTAAATAATTTATCGATTATTATTAAGATATGCTAGAAGATCTTTTCTCTATAACAATATAACAATAGAGAGATAATAAAGTTGCAAAATATATTTTACTAGTAACAATTTAAAATAGATAGAAATTTTAATAAATTATATTTATATTTGCGATATAATTTGACGTATTTGCAAATTAAACAACTTTTAACGTATTTTTTGACGTCTAAATATAGTGTAAATCAATAATAGTAACATTATATTTTTTCGAACGTAATTATTCGATTTAAGTGTTTAGCGTTTAACAATCTCTACTAAAATTTAATTGCTTCGACTCGAAAAATATTATTTTTGTTTTAAAAAACATATATTTTGTTTCGAACAAATAAATCTTTAACTTTAATTGTTAAGTATTTAATTATTATACAATTTTTAAATTTTAGCTTAATTGTTTTGCGAAAAATAGTTAAAATTTTTTGTTTATTAATTTTTTTAATTTTTTTAATTTGTTTTATCTTTTTGTTATGCAAGTATATCTTTAATATTTATTAAACAAAAACTTCGAAATCGAATTTTGTCTTAAATTTTTTCTCTTTTATTAAATTAATTGCGACAACAAACAAGAGCTAAATTGTAAAAAAAATTGTAAATATAAATAGCTAAGTTGTAAACAAAACAAATGTATTTAAAAAAAAGACAAAATCGATAGCTAAAGACAAAAGAACTATAGATTAAAAAATTGTAAATACAACAATAGCAAACAAAGAGATTAAAAGAAAAGATTTAGCAAAACGAAATTTGTTTTGTTAAAGTAATGCAAATATTACAAACAATAAAAGCGTCAATAATTCTATCTCTTTGTTAATTATTAGCAAGATTTAAGTAAACTTTTTGCAAACTTTCGCGATTTTTTTGTTAATAATTAATTTAAATTCGATAAAGTTTTGAAGCAAATAAATTAACTTTGTTACTAAATTGTAAACAATACTTAATAGTAGCAAGATTAATGCGACAACTTAAGTTATATTTAATTTTAAATTATATTGTTTAAAAATTGTTTATTGTTAAAATTAATTGCGAAAATTGTTTTTGTTAAAGAGCAAATTTTGCAATTGTTTAATTAAATTGTTTGACTTCGCGTTTAGTACGTTTAATCGATAAATAATTTTAAAGTTAAATTTAAACAAAAACTTAATTTAGCAAGCTTAATAACAATTGAGTTGCTTAATAGTTATAAAATGCTTTAAATTGCAATAATTAATAATAATTTTAATAAGTTGTTCGACAAATATATTAATATACTTTGAATGTTACTTCTTAAAAGCGCAAACAATAGTTAACAATTTTTTGTTGTAAATTTTGTAATTGCATTTTGCTAACAATATAATTTTAAATATATAAATTATTAAATAAAGCAATCTATTTAAGTTTATTTGCGAAAGTATAACAACAATTACAAAGTTAAAAATATCGTTTTTAATTTAGATCTCTAAATTGAGATTAAAATAATACAAAATAGATTAATTAATAAAGACTTTTTTAAGAATTTTGAACGCAAAATCTTTAAAAGTGTTAAATTGTTATAAAAAATTAAGATTTTTATTTTTGAGCTTATTAAATGTTAACAAAGATTTAATTAGATTCGAATAATTATAGATAAATTATCAATAAAAGTTAACAAAGTCTAGAAAGATTTGTACGTCGCATACGCAAATAGAAATTTTTTACTTAAAAATATTTTTGATTTTCTTAGAATTTATTCGAATTCTCTTAATAATAATAATTAAATTTAAATATTTAACTTGTTTAACAAAGAAAATATATTTATTAATGTTTAAATAAAAATTTATGTTATAAAGTGTAGTAAGAACTTTGTTTATATAATTCTTATATTTTTTCTTAATATTATTGTAGACTAAGATATTATTTATATAAATAATGCAAAAATTGTTTAAATAGAAACTAAGAGTCTTATTAATAAAAGATTAAAACGTAATTGAAATAGTATATAACTTAAAAAGCATTACAATATACTTAAACAAGTTGTAACAAATAATAAAAATTGTTTTGTATTTATTATTGAAGCGCATTCGAATTTTATTAAAGATAGCAATAATATTGAATTTGTTATAGTATTTAATTTTGTATCATTATTGCAAGATCTCTTTGATTAATAATAAAGTATTGCGATTCTTAATTGTTAAAACATTAAAATCTTTATAATTTATATAGATACGCAAATTCCTATTAAGTTTTTTAACTATAAAAATGGAAACAATATATTGTAAAATATTGTTGCAAATTTAATTTTTGCTTTTTATATTATTTAAATAGATTTTAATAATCTCTTTTTTTTAACAAGATATATCGTAGATTTTCTTAGTCGAAGAAGTTGCTTTTAAAAGAAAATTAATAGTATAATTAATACTTTTATTGAGCAATAACTTGTTAACTTTTTGCAAATTAAAAAGTTTAATTTATTGTTTAAACTTTAAGTATATTTGCTTTTTAAGTTGTTTTATATTTGAAGAATTTTGCTTAAGTTTAATATAGAATTTGTTGTAATTATTAAAAATAATAATTGCAATATCTATAATAATATTGTTGTCTACAACGCAAACTAAATATTTGTTGTTTTTCTTTAATTAATTTAGTATAGCAAAGTGCTTCGATAATATTACAATTGTCTTATATTTTTCTTTAATAACAAACTTCAAAAATGCAAAGATATTTATTTAATAAATGTCGACTTTATTAAAAAAATTTGAAAATAAATATTCTAGTTGTTTGCGTTAATTGTTAAAGATCTTTAACAATTGTTAATTTAACAAGTAATACTCTATATAGTAATTAAAATTAAATTCGAAAAATTGTATATTATTTTTAATTTGTATATTATATTTTTTAATCTAAAATATATTAAAAATAATTGCGAATTATTTTAGTTCAATTATTAAATATTATAAGATATCAATATATTTGTTAAAATTAACAATAACTTAAGCGATATAAATAATATTAGAAACGAATTTGTTATTAATTAGACGTAATTTGATAAAATTTTAAAGCAATATAGTAGAAAGTTTATAAAGTTTGACAAAATTTTTATTAACAAAGATTTTATTAAAGGCTTTAATATTAATAAATAGCATTGTTTTAATATAATATTTATTAAAAAGCAAATAAACTTAATTTAAACAAATTTTAATATAAAAATCTAATTGCTAATTGTTAAATAACTTGTTGTTAATAGCGTTAGAATTAAATTTAACTTTAACAAGCAAGATTTTATCTTATAAGTTAAATATAACTTTAAACTTCTTTATTGTTTTCTTTATAAATGTTAACTTTTATTTCGAATTGCGACTCTTGTTAAAAACGTTTAGTTTTTTAACTTGTTAAAGTTATCTAAGTTGTTATTTAAAATATTAGAGAAATTTTTTTTTAAGTGCTATTAGTTCGAAGTTGCTAACATTATAAGTTTTAAGTTTAAGAAAAGTTTTATTTTTAATTTTAATTAATTTGTTTTGCAAAAAGTATTTCTATAATGCAATCTATATTTTGATTTAAGATATTTTCGACAAAAATTTAAAAATTTAATTTTGTTTTTAAGAGCTTAAAATTATACTTTTACGTTTTATTTTTAATTGCGAATAGAGACACGCATATTAAAGCTACTATTGTTGCAAGTATTCGTATTAATACGTTTAGAAAATTTAAAAATTTTTATTATTATAACGCAATTATTTTGTTTGTTAATGTTATTAATAACTTGTGTATAAATAGAAGTTCAAATAATTGTTAAACAAAATCTCTTTATTTGTTAAAATTTAAAATCGATTTTACGAATCAATCTAATAAGTTAATTTAAAGTAATATAATTTGTCAAAATAATATAGCAACTTTAAAATCTATAGTTTAAACTTTTGTTAAATTAATATATTTTATTAACTTCTAATATAAAAACTTCAATTGTCATAGATATAAAGCAATTAATATATTGATTAAAGATTTTAATATTTTTTATAGCAAATTCGAACAATATAATTTTAACAAAATTGTGTTGTTTTTTGTTCGAATTGTTTTATTAAACACTTAAGTTTTCAAGCAAATCATCTATTATTAAATAAAAATTGACAAATTTATTAAATAAGCGATGCTTAATTTCTTTAAAAATATTGTTAATAATTTTAACAATAACAAAACTAAATTTAACTTTCTTAAAAACAAAATGTTAAAAAGTATTACTAAACTTAGAAATTAATATAATAATTTATTGTTCAAACTTTTCAAAATCTTTAATAAAAATAGAGAAATCGAAAAAATATTTATTGTTCTTTATATTTTGTAACTTTAACTTAAAATTACAAACAAAATAGACGTTATTAAATTGATCTTTTGCTTATAAATTAGATTTATAAAAGTAATTATATTTGTTATTGTTGTTAAAGTTGTAAATTTTATAAATAATTTCAATAAATGCAATTTTTTTATTTCGAAAAAAAACCCTTTTGTTCTAGTTAATATATAATAGCTTTAAACAAATTGTATTAAACTAAAACGTTGTTATATTTATATTAAAGACAATATATTGTTTTGTTGCGAATACTTATTGTTAACTTCGTTTAACTTAAATAAGTTTTTAAAAAATCAATTTGAATTTTTAATTTATAAACAAAGTCGAAATTAATCTTTTTATTAATTTGAAACTTAACAATAATAATATTATTTTTATAAAATAGTTAAAACTATCTTTTTATATTATTTTTAATTGCTTCTTAAAAAAGTTAAGACGTTTTTTATTAACTTTTGTTAAAATTGTTAAGTTAATTAACTAGAATACAACGTCAATTAAACTTATTTTTGTCTTCTTTTTTAATATATTAATTACGAAATTGCGCAAAGCTAATATTTAACAATTAATATATTAAACATTAAATTAATATATTTAACAAATTTATGTTGTTAAACAAATTTGATTTAATTAGTTTGTTAATTATAATTTTGTAAAAATTGAATCGAACAAATAATAAAAACTCGAATATATTGTTCTTAAATAAATTATAATGCTCTTCGAACTCTAAATTCTCTTCGAAATTGTTTTAACTTAAAAGAGCGTTTACAAAATAATAATTATAACGAAAAACAATATTAATATCTAATTAATCTTTATTTATTAAGAACTTTTTAAACAATTTGCAATTCTTATTAAAGTTAGATTTAACTTTGTTCTTTAAAATTGTTTTTTTGTTAATTATATTATAAATATAAATAAGATACAAATAATACAAATATTTATAAACAAAAGTAAAAACTTAAGTTTAAATATATTTAACATTATATAAGTGTTAAAGAGCTTATATTATTTGCGAGACAAAATTTTCGATGTTAAAAATAAATATTGTTTGAAGTATTGTTTTGTTGCGTAGCGAATCTTTTAGCATATAAAAACAAAAGTGTTGTTCGAAGATTATAACAAAATTATATTATAATTGTTGTTTTAGTAGATCTATTAATCTTATTTTAGCAAATTTATTAATTTTATTTTGGCAAATTTACTAATATTATTCTAGCAAATTTATTGAGTCGTAGCTAGAACAATTTGTTGTTTCTCTATTGTAACAAATTTATTGATTTTATTTTAGCAAGTTTATTGAATCGTAGCTAGAACAATTTGTTATCTATCTTTTTTAGTAAACTTACTAGAGAGTTAACAAAATTAAATATCGTTAAGTTGCATATCGATTTAGAGATATCTATTGTTACAACTTAATTACGCTTCGCAAAGCGTCTATTTTAGTAGCTCTATATTTAGAACTTGTTCTACAAGACGAAAAAAATAGCAAATATAAATATCTTTAAAATACAATTTGTAGAGTCGTGTTTGAAAAAATAGCTAGTATTATGTTAGAGTTAGAGCTTTGATAGCTAGTATATAGTTGACTAACGAGAATACTAGCTATATAGAACTAACTATGTATAAAAAATAGATATAAGTACTATAGATGTCAAGACGCTAGACGTTATTCGTAGTATACTCGAGACTAGAGAACGAAGATTCGAAGAGTAATCGAAGGGCGAAGCCTGTCTAGCCTGGAACCGTGATAGATACTTACTACGAAAGAACGAGATGCAAGAAACATTGCCAGAAATCTTGTTATTGTTGTCTAAAGATAGATTAGTTCCTGATAATATACTACACGTGCAGAAGTCTGTCGTCGTCAAGTCAAAAGATTGTTCGCAAGACTTATTAAACAAGACATAGACAACGTCTTCGCAGACACAACGTCGACGTCAGATAATCTTTGAAAACTTTACTCAACAAACGTCGTCTATCTTTGAGTTGACTTTAAATCTACTCTTCAATTAGATATTTAACAATTAGCTTTTTATTTAACGCAACAAACAAGAAGATCAACAACGAGATAGACAAAGTAGTCAACGAGATAGACGAGAAGAAACGACAACGAAGAGATAAATTTCAGATATTTCGATCTTCTACATGGGCAATTTTTAGATGTAAAATAGAGATGCAAATAGAGATAAATTCTGAGCATGCAAAAAGATATGTTTTAGATTCAAATTTGCATCGGAAGTTCTATAAGAAGATACATCGTCTCCCTTTGATCTTGTTGATGTTGTTTGTTTATGGGGTTACTGGACCCTGAAGATTACCCGATTAGGCTTAGTGGGGAAGGGTGGTGTGGGAGCAAAGTAAAGGTGGTGTGGGAGCAGAGTAGGGTGGTGTGGTTCTAGTGGTTACCTAAAATTATAGTATTTCTGGAGCCCCCATAAAGATCGGCTCCCACTTCAGAATATTTTGAAATAAGTAATCTCTATGTGCGCTAGAGTTGTTTGGGCCACCGGCCACCTCGCAACATCTGCGCTGCCGCCAATAGGCGTATGGTGGAGGCCGCCAGTGGACCGGAAGCGTCACCAGGACTGCTCCGAAGCCGGCTGACTCCCTCTACCTAGGCAGCAGAAGCCAAGGGAGTAGGAGGGCGGGTCAAAAAGAGACGAATGCAATGAGCAGGGAAGTGTAGTGGGCGTTCATCCCACTGAGTAGTATGGCGAACGCCAAAGCATTGCTCCTTTCAATCTTTCTCGTTCTTGTCTCCCTGTTATGCAAAGCTCTGAAAGCTTGATAGCCACTTAAGTGATGTAATTTATGACTCCAATACATGTCTATAGAGTACGTGAGAAAGAACGGAGGTCGGAAAACTGAGTGACCGAAAGGGGCGACAGAGTAAGACTGAAGAGCCAATGCTGTGCGAACAGGTGCAGTTGATATGATTTATGATTGATGTGAGCCCCGTAGAAAGAAAAGCAAAATGGGACAAAGGTCATAATTTTATGCGCAAGCCTGTGTGCCACGTTCAGGTGGGAGAGTCCCCGTGCAGCATGGACACAGCAAGACTGTATCTAAGAGGAAGAGCTCATACGGGAGGAGGCATACAAGGGGGCTGTGATCAGTACCCAGCAAGCTTTGTCATCTCCTGACGGCATCTCCGAGTTAGGGATTGACGTTCGCCTACGCTGGAAATTGAAAAATTGAGTAGCCAAAGCCTCGGGGACAACAAAGCATCTGGCTATGTAGCACTGTTGGTTATTTCTACAAGGCTTTTGAAATGCATTCGTGTATGCGCAGCTAGCGTACCGCAGGCCGAGAATTCCAGCATGCCCACCACTCTATTCATCCTTGTCTACACTGGTATTCATTCTAGCAGTCAAAGAGGTCAACTTCAAGAGGTAAGGCACACAAACTGTGGGGTTCCTGCGAGACCTATTTGACCGGTCAAATGCTATTTCGCATGCTCATTATCGAAAGTGATGCACCCTACTTAAATACGGGAGATCCATCGATCTCGTAACCATCACGAGCTCTTGATCTACCAATGATTACGTCCCAGAATCGAGATCAGACAAGAGCATATCAGAAGGCCAGATATTGCTTGTATCGCGGATCCGTGCTGACATCCTCGATTGTCATAAGCTCTTGCGACAAATCAGTCACTACCCCATGGTGCTCCGCCGTTGCTTCTATCAAACGACGAGCTTGATCCCATACTTGCTGTTCTTGCACCATGGAAACCAACCAGGGATCTCGGATTCGTAGATACGACAAAGTCGGCCAATGCTTCTCCAGGAATGTCGCGAACGTCGTGCGGGCTATAGCTGCACCTTGTAGGCTGAGCTTGCTGAGTTTTGGAAAGACCGCAGGAGCTAGAAGACGTAACACGTCAAAATAACGCGCTTCCAGACCCCCAATCACGGAGAGCTCTTCCAGAGAATCCAGCGAGAGGACCCAAGGCGACAATGGGTATTGATTGGGGATTTGGAAAGGCAACGTGAACCCCAAATCACCAACCGTGGGAGATAGCAGACTCAGCTCCAAGCGACGCAAGCCCGTCATTTGAAGTTCGCGATCAAAGCCGTGATTCCCGATCAACTGCCAAGGATGCTCGACGGCTAAGCAGGGTATCGAGAAGCCATGACGCTCTTGCGCGGTGGCTAGGAGCCTCAGGTGCGAATGGTCCAGCAAATGTGCCGATTCGTCGTCATCCCTTACACAACTCTCGACTTCACGCCTTGTCAAGTCCCGGGCATCCCAGTGACCGTAATTGTCCTTGTCCACTCGTACTCTGATGGCGGATAGCCCCTTGTGGTCGACGGTCTGAACACGGTTCAGGTTGATAAGAAGATTCAGCCTGAGTTCGGGAGCAGTATCGCGGAGCTCGTGTCTTATCATTGCCTGTTCGCCTTCAAACCAGAACATGTATCTTGCGTAACATTCGTCAACCTCTGCAAAATCGAGTCGGCTACAAGGACCTCCGTCCGGAGGCTGCGTTCTCAAGAGACCCTGTAAGCCGCGCATGGATACGGTAGCACTGCACCAGTCGTCTTTATCTTCATAGCTTCCAAGAGGTGCAAGGGTTGAAAGCAGAATGGTCTTCACGCAAGAGGCCAGGCGTGACCCGGCAATCTGATTGAGCGTAGCCCAGGAATCGGAATGGTACCACAGAACCACCACTTCGAAGAGGAAGGGGGTAACGATTCGCTCAAAAAGTTTACTTGTCAGTCTCAGGCTCTTGTAGAGCGGATAGTCTTCGTTGCCGGCGCGGTCGTCAGGGTCCTCCACGAAATTGTCTTGAATCTCTCTGGCATCTTTGGCCAAAGATACTATTCTTGTTATCACTTCACTAGGAAGTTGTTTGAGAATTGCGGTGAGTTCAGTAGAACGTGTGGGTATCGGAGGGTCGTTGCAATCCAGAGCGCCATTATGACTCGGCATAGAAATTGACGCCATGTTCGGCATTGTTCAGAGTGGTCTTCGTTGAGTATTTTGCGGACAGAGCCAGTACGGATATGGTCCTAAATACAGCATAGCCGTTAGAAATTTCAAGCTCTTAAATATGTTATGCGAAGTGACGAATCAACAACCATGTTTCACAGTACTTCACAGGCCTCGGTCAACAAGGGCATTGTCGAGCCTGGCGCGACAAAGAAGTCCGGCTCAACACATCTTCATTGCCGAACAACAATGAGACACACATTACCGATGCAAGTCAGCCCGCCCGGGAGCTGGTCGATCCTGGGCGACGACGCTGCTCGGCCTTCCGAGAACAACGCCGTGACGTATCGCATGTTATCTAAGTGAGCTTCCATTAGAGAGGCGCCGCTACTGAGGCGAAATCGAGGATCATCACGGTCGTCTGGAAGTGTCGAGTCTGGCTTAAAACTTAGACCGGGACTAGGGCCTAAGGCCGGAGCTAGGAGCTTATAGCCTGATTTCACGAGAGAGAATAAATTTCACATGAGGTGCTAGATGCCAGTAGAGCGACCAGATACCGCTAGTGATGAGTCAATTAGGGAATATGAAGCCTCAGCTACTGGTCTGAAGGCCATCATGGTGGGCGATCGATAGCTGATTCGTTGAGCTCTCGACCACGCAACTCGAAGGTAAACACCGTAAGTCCGAGGATTAGACCGAAAGATGAATCGGGCAAAAACGAATAGCCGCCTGTTCTCTCGTGATTCAATTGCTTGGGTAAGCTTCGGTCCGTTCAAGATCACGAACATAGCACTTGCTCTTGAGGAACAGTATATACTGCGTGAAGAGGCAACTTGAAAAGAAAACAGGAATCAAAGAACATAACCCGAGTTATTTGCTCTACCAAGAACATCGGGACGATAACGAGACAGAATGTATGTACATGGTCTACTGCCTCAGCATATAAGGAACCTTATCAGTAAGTATCACCTACCTCAGCTGCACAAGGCGTTCATTGACAATGTTATACCTCCAGTGTCCAAGGATATCGACGCCATTGTAGAGCTGCTGACCAGCTACCAAGACGCTCTCAATGCCTCCAATACCGACAAAGTAATGGCTCTCTACGCTCCGAACGGAGTATTCATGCCGCATCACTCCCCTGCCAGCGTCGGCTCCGAAGCGGTTAGCAAGGCCTATCATCGAATCTTTTCGAGTATGGCCTACCAAGTCCGCTTCAGCATTGAAGAGGTAGTTCCGACAAATGCGGATTGGGCGTTCGCTAGAACAACTTCGGTCGGGACAGTGATCAAAGAATCCGGGGTTGAGTCAGCGGAGGCGAACCATGAGCTCTGTATACTCCAAAAGATCGGCGGCACATGGAAGATTGCGCGATTTTGTTTCTGCATGACGAACCCACCACAGTGATTGTCCGGCCGTGTTTCGCCGCGCACGCATATGAGGGTAGTGATGACGTAGCGGATAAGAGTTAGAAGGCTCAGAGCCAGCACCACCAAATCGATCAGGAAATACTAGTAGAGCAGACATCATTGCAATGATCGATACACCTCCCCAAGATGTGTTCTGGCAGTACTGCCGGATTTAATGCTCTTGAAGGCTTTAAGTCCAGGCATGACATGGCTTTCGATGATGAGATCAAGATTGTTGGTAAATCTCGGCCGGGGATTCGGTAACATGGCGCAGAAGCTGCTTAGTCACAATGCTGAGTGCCAAGAGATACATCCGGGTAGCTCAGCCTTACCAAGCGAGTCGAAAGCTTGGTACTTAAAGGGCGCCTGGGGGTTTTTACAAACGCTTTTCGTATTATCTTTGGTCGCCAATTAGTATAGAGAGCCTCTTATTAATAGAGACACACCTAATAGACATATCAATGCTTTATAAATCTACGCACATATTTTGTTACAATAAAATCTACTTGTTTTCAAAGTCTAAGAATAGTATTTTGTAACAAAAATATTTTAAAATTTGACAATATCGTGAACAAGAAAGGCTCTTTATTTTTAAAATAAATAGTGTCTCGCAATAGTCGACTCGGTAGTTGCACCATTGTATATATATCAACGCTTTATTAATTGTAATTACAGATATGAACGTTTTACGCAAAGTTTACATTAGGTAAAGTATAATCGCATAATACATGCATAATAGTATGGTGTGTAGTAATGTGATTGTCGCTCCCTCTTGCAACCCCTGGTATTGTATAATACAATTGACTCAACCTCTTAACTTCAAAATATCGCGTGTTCAACGATATTTTGAAGAAAGAAAATCCTTTAACTAGATCTTGATAAAACATTATGGTTATTTCGAAGTGATTAGGGGTTTGTGTCGGGAGTCTTATTTATTGCTAAGATTTGTTTATGCAATGACTCCTAATACACTACCAGGATGATTACAAAAACCCCCCAGGCGCCCTTAAAGTAAGACTCTCGTCACCCAGGTTCGATCTCAGTGCATTCGGCTGCCGCTGGCTAGGGCACAAACTTTCGGTGTGGTATAGGAGCCCAGCTCATTTACCAAATTGGGCGGGACTTCCTTATGCTTCTTTTTATGAAACTCGAAAGATAATGGATCATCAGGCCTGCTTCTTCTAGATGGCTGACAGATAGGAGCGGCGATTATGGGGAAGTTCTGGGAATACAAAAATGCTTGAGGTATTCGAGTGTCAAGGCAGAACCGAACTCTTGCCCAGTCCCGCCAGTCTGTGTCACAAAGGATCATCTCTTCTTACAGGCCCATTATCACACTCCTAGCCGTATGATTACATCCGAATCACCGTAATGTGAAAGCTGTGGACCTGAAGAGGCCAGGAGCACTTCTTGCAGTTGACCTAACAGAGGCAGGGTCTCAGGCACAAGCCAAAAACAATTTAAGTAGGGCACAATGTGCCTGGGTCCAGGTCCCCCATCTTGGTTCACGCTAGCGGTTTTACGCCGTCTGCCACGGATACACTGGCTCAAAGTAGTAGTTTTCGATGCGGGAATTCCTTGGATATCCGCTGTTGAGGCTTGGTGAGCCTTTGAGCGAGTAATTAGCTTTTTGGGAGGCGGCAGTTTTCATCTTCTTAAGTCAATATTCTTTAATATATAACTTCAAGACACCTTGTCCCTCTTTCTCTCAGCACCTTACTTTACTCTACAAGCACTCACGCAGATATGTTGTTCAGACCTTTTGGCACTTAGTTCGCTCTCATCTAACCCACACCTAAATATAGATCTCTTCTATCTGTAAGAAACAATGTCGACCTACGCTATTTCCCTGCCGTCTGAGGTATGGAGAGATGTGATCGATTATTCCAAGGACAGTCCTTCGGACTTGAAGAACCTGCTACAGGTTTGCCGAACATTTTACGCACTCGGGGTGCCTTTACTGTTCTCGACCCTTCACGTGTCGAACGGCGATCCTACGTACAACCTCATCAGAATCTCAACAATTCCACGTCTAGCACAACTAGTCCGAAGGATAGAATTCTTCAGCGCCGGGGTGCGTTTCCATCTAGCAGAAATCGACACTCGTGACAGTTGCTTATCTAGCACCCTATCCTGTCCGCTTGTCGATTGCGGTCCACAGCAAAGCAAAGAAGACATTGCACGTCTTTTAGATCGGGCGCTACAAGAGCAGGGGGCCCACGATGCCCCTGGGTGTCAACGGAAGATCCTGTACTGGCAACAAAATCGCCTTGCAGATCTGGTTCATCTCAGTCTCAGTAACGGCCGAGATCTCGATCTGCGTGTCTTCCGGAAACTGCAGTCCGTCGAGACAAGCAAGGCGATTTTTCTCGGGGGGTCGATCTTCTCTACGATACAAGACAAGATGCGACAATGGCTCGAACTAAAAGCAGCAGATTGGAATGATGGTCGATTACACAATTCCTGTTATCGACTATATCAGTGGCGGTCTAGCGCACTAGATATAGCTGCTACGGTTGTGCATGTCTCGCTGTACAGGATCCAGGAGATCCTCATTTCTGACCGTTGCGGTAAAAGAGTCTTGGAGAGCATCAAGCATTTGAAGATCGACATATCAGCCTCAGAATGGGAGAGCAGAGCAGAATGGAAGGCATGTGAAGGAAGGCGTTCGATCATGGCGCCTTGGCTGACCCGAATCGCCGGTCTTGAAACTCTCACCGTGATTCAGAACCCGCGGCTAGAGCCAGCCATTGACATCGTCCGCGACCTCCGGCTTTCGAGGTCTGCGACGATCCAGCAGGTCACTTTCAAGCATGTCACCACATTCGGACGACATTTGCTAACATTTGCTCACAACCGAGGGGGGCCACTGCATGGTTTCAGCATCGTCGAGCCAATCATGATCGAGGCCGAGTGGGAGATTGTGCGCGCAGGCTTGGAAGAGATGGAGTGGTGCTTTGGGAATTTCCAGCTGACCGATGCTTACAAGCCAGATGGGATGACGCGCTTTGACTGGGATCATCAATGGGCCCGCAAGAATGTGGTACCTTTCGACTGGCCACTCGACGTTGTTCCATCCTCCCTGCCCATGATGTGGTAGGCTCTATACTAAGTGGGCGACTCCGAGTCATAGCCATTGAACAGTACCAAAATCGAGCGAGGAGATTAAGACCATGCAACGATGCTATCAGGGCACCAGGATGTGCTCCAGGTCCAGTTAAGATCAACATCGGGGACTTTAATCCTTTTCAGTATCATCCTTATCAGTTGAAACGGGGTCCATGTCTGTTCTGGTGACATTGCCAGTTCCGAAGGGCTCACCATCATGTTCCTCCTTCGTATGCGCGTGGGTGGTAGAAACCAACGAAGGCTACTTATACACTTGGAATTTACGGACAGGCTGTCTGCAAGGGAAGACGCCCTTACAGTAAGGCACAACGGCCGGATAGATTCGTCTTGAGTCTCTCGTGTTCAACTTTCAGTCAACTCCTAAATGATATTCTTACGTTGTCTGTTCCCTATCCTTTATACCAGGGAGTTAGCGGAGATGTATCTTTTCCCTCTACAACGTTCCCAAATCAGTAGACCTGGCACCTATACTACCATGTATGGCTCGCACACACCTAGAATTGTGTTTATACTACCAATGAGTACTACAAAAATTTCAAGCAACTCTTTCCTCATCTTCAGAAGTCGCACCCCGAACAAAACTCGCTCCTACTGCCATGTAGCGCATTCAAAATACCACGTTCCTCTTCACGCAACGCACTCGACCTCGATGAACTTTTCTTTCCTTCAGAAGCCTCAACCCGGACAATATCCACTCTCCCCATCATGGAACGCTTTGACCACCCATTTCCCCCTCAAACAATCCATTTGCATCCGAGCAGCTTGACCCTCCCTATCGGAAGCCGCAACCCGAACAGCAGTTCCGAAGGTAGCCAGAAGAGCAAGCTGAAGGGCAGACCACAGAGCTACCCCCTGAGTCTGATGTAGGCGCAAAGCATTCGATCTCTTCAGGACCGACTTGTTCCGCAAGCATTTACCAACGACACTCCCTCCATTACCACACCTACGAACAAACTTTCGGAAGCTTGCACTAACATGTCTGACGGAATCGCTGTTTTCGCTCTTTTCCACCGGCTATGAGATACACCAATGTTGGGTAGGAAATCCAGACCGAATTCACAAAGCAAAAGTCTATCAAGGAACTCTTCGCTACATCAGGTTCTATGGTATACACCAAAGAGTTGTGCGACTTGCGAGCGAGTCTTCGTCATAAATGAAGAAGACAAAATTGGCTAGAAACCCCACCGCAACAAGCATGTACTACTCACCAGGATCGCTAATAATCTATTCATCAACTATCATCATATCCATCATGCTGGGGGGGACCCCAATTTGAACACAGAGGCCTGAAGCAAGGACCCCGTGGTACATTGTCTCTCGTATAGCCATTATGAGAAAAAAGTCCGCCGATAGCCAACATCGCAATCCCAAAACTCTGGGGCACACCGAAGGAAGATGCTCGACAACTCGTGCGTATCATTGATCTTAACTTCATGGGCCAGACCCAATATAGGAACCGAGATCTGTTGGCTGTAACGTGCTCTACTTTAGCGGACAGGTGCAAAGGGGCGGTAGAAACTTGGATCAACCGCCAGCCTGAGTTGATATCTGAGAAATGGGATGATTTGAAGGAGAAGCTGATACCCAAAATTCCCTGCCCACGACCAGATGGACGCTATGCAAGAAGCTTTTTCACGAATGTTCAACCTAAATCAAGGAGAGAAACTCTATGCTGAGTGCTTTGAGGTCCATTCTTCGGTGTCTCAGACAATGCGGACCTTGTAACAAAGCAGACTCAGTGCTCTTCTCTACATCGAGCACGCCGTTATCGTTACGGCAACATCCTACACCTTACCCGAATAACATCGTAGAAACGAACCCCCCAGAAAATCAATGCCTACTTCATCATGGTTACCTCAACCTATTCCATCAATATCACCCCTTCTTTGCGCTCCGTTGATATCTATACAAAAACGAGCCAACTCTCCCCGAATGTTCAAAAGCAGTGCGATAGACGAAGAACAATGTACAAAAGCCGGAGAAAATATGCCCGAGACAGCTCTTAGGCGCGAAAATATACTCTTACGACCATGACAGACTTAGTTGCTAGAAAGCTCCATGCATCACGAACCAACTAAGTCCCTCAAGACCGTACGAAATACGAAACCCGCCCTCCAAGATCTATCCCTCGCAGTGTCTATCGCCACGCGGAAACGATCCAAGGATTGAATCCATGTGTTCCCTGCGGCGACCGGATCCATACTCAAGGAGCATGCTGGATTACCTAAGAATCACCTTTCACAGCATAAAACTCATCGGGACGGACATCGCAGCTTCCCTGCGCGATGAATAGATACACTAGTGGAAACCCATTTCTTCAAATGATGAGGAGCCGGGTTCACGAAGGTGAAGACGATGAAAACAAAGGCGATCTATATCAATCATAGCGAATACAAGTCCGACCCAAGACGCAGAAAAACCTACAATAAGCAAAGCTCAATACCAAGATGCTTGACCACTCATCGCTATACCCAAGCTTGGTAAGCCTTCTCCTCTCCATTCGTGGCTGCGAACCCAGATTCCGTCTTCCTTGCCACTACAAGCAACAGTGAGGCACGCACAACAATTACGGACAGTAATGATACGCACTTTGGGCTGCCTCGTCGTCTGAGCAACCCCATCCAACAAGGCTTCCGAATCAGCCTTCCATGGACGTAATCAAAGCGCCTACGACTCCCTCACCGCGGTGAAATATCGACAATTACGACCTGGACACCTGTCTACAGAAGCGCCCGAAAAGGAAGACGAGTCTGACGACCTGGCTCTCCCATCCAGGACGCCTAAAGCGGTCAAAGGCGTGGATTGATTGCGTAAAAGAATGGTTGTTCAATCGTGGCTCGTGGGGGTTGATCGATTGATAGTCGCGCTGGAGCTTATCTTTCGCATTCCTATATTCTGCGATTGTAGCGCCTACTAAAGCACTACGGCGAATTTAAGAGAGGGGACTCATTACCACATTGTCGGCACATAGTTGGGTAGGAGCGTCAAGCATCACTCGGCGACCATCTTCGCAGTCTTTCTCAAAGCTAACTCATCAGTTCATCTACAGAATATTTCAGCAGTCGGTCTGCCTTATTCCGTCTTAGGATAAATAGTAGCTTCGATTATCCATGAGCAACGAATCCTGTTCGCGGGGCGAGATGGGTAGTGCTCGAAATCCAGGCCTACTTTCTCACCTCAACCTAAAGTATGCCACCGAGAGCTATGTCCCAAGAGGCCACCCGGCTTACGTCGTTGCCTCACATGTGATTGCTCTACTTCACGCGATATACCGGATCGTAAAGGCAGCACCAAACAGCCTCAGCGCGAATGATGTGGAAATTCCAAACTACCCATTCCCGAGGGCTGACGATATGAAGAACAGGAGAGAACAAGCAACCAGACACCAGGCGGCTGGCCTCACCGCTTGACCCCAAGCCAATGTTTCCTGCAGAGGATAACAAAGCCCTGGCTCTGGCTCCCAGGGGCAGGTTTCAATCTTGGAATGAGTAGGCTTTGGGTGGGGAGGGGTTGATGGCCGTGGGTTGAAAGTGTTCTGTCAATGCGCAGTATTGAGATCGTGAGATTTATTACGCTGTGGTTCCACAATTTTACACTTTCTGTGCTTAACAACGGCAGCCCCCCGTGTACCTGAATCTTCACCATGAGCTCTCTCAAAAATTATATTTCTTCTATCCAAAACGAAGCCTTGAAGGGAACCCTGCTTATGAGTGCCAGCCTTGACATCGCTTCTTCCTTTGTCGATAATAGGATTCACTACCTTAGTTACGCAGATCACATCTTGAATATATCCTGTGTGATTGATGTTTTTATAAATCTCGCTCATGCTTGACAATGCTGTTAGATCTTACAACCCGACTTTTGTCTTGTTCGAGTCTCGCAATCATTGAGAAGTCAACATCAACATCTGAATACCTGTAGTAGGCTTCAGGTGTCTATAGTTTTTGTGCAGTTCATGAGTAATTTGGTCAAATTGTTACATTGTGAAGTTCTTACGTTCTGGAACACTCTTGTAGGAATCTGGTCGTTTCAATTTTTCACAAGCACCTGAAATTTGCAGCAACTGTAGCAACTTCAATTTTCGATAGAATCTTGTCAACAAACTGGGGTTTTGAAGCGCAAAGTGTCTACCTCAAGAATTGGATCTCTTAATTGATTAGATCGAGAATTGCGAGAGTTGATGAAATCGATTTGAACAGAAGTCGAGGTGTGGGATTCAAACATAGCGTCTACGTTAAGAACTGGAACTCTTGATAGAACAGATCAAGGATAGCGAGAGTTGGTAAAATTGAATTGAACCGAAGAGCAAGCTTCATGACAACGCTAGAATTTACTGATAGGAGAACCCACATCTCCCATGCCATGCGCCAGCATCGACAGAACCTTCGTGCTATCAAAACCGAAACATGTATCCACCCCCTTATTCTTATGTGTCGTATAGCCCAGCGCCTGATCCTTGGGCGGTTTCACGCTCTTGACCTCATGCTGGCACCCGTCGTCCGAGAACAGCCGCAGGGACTCGAAGGTCATGGGGTAGGTGCCCCAGTTGAGGCCGATGTTGTTGGTCGAGGGGACCCACTTCTGGCAGGTGCCGTCAAGCTTGGGGCGCGAGCGGATGTCGTAGCCGCCCTTGCAGTGGATGTCGTCGGGGGCCCAGGTCGAGATCCAGCCGAAGGTGCCGCGGGCTTCGAGGGCTTTGGAGGTGGTGGTGTTGCCCTGGAAGGAATTGTCGTTATTGGTGGTTGGGAGGGCGAGAGCGCCGGCGCTCAAGCTGAGGAGGAGGGGGGAGAGGATGTGCATGTCGCTATCTCTGGGGTTTTGTTTTACGTTTTGATGATGTTTGAAAGAGAGGTGATTGGCTTCTTATTGAGAACTGAATTGGTAATGATGAGATTCTGATGTTCAAGCGACATTGTGTACGTTTTCCAACGTCTTTGTTATTGTCAGGACAATATCATCTCGACGAACAAAGCATGCATTGTGTCCTTCAGATTCGGAGCCAGCCAGGACGGAGGTGAACAAAGAGCACCTTGTGGCGAAAGAAAAACATCCCAGTCATTTGGATTGTACTCGTCACACGATGTTACTAGACACGCCGATGCAGGACCAGTCAGGTATTTGGACCCGGACAGAGAGCAACCGTTTCATACATGACCAGGCAGTTTGCTGACTTTCGAGTAGGTGCCTTACGGAGCTCAAATCCTGCATGCTTAACACGATGGTTTCAGCCATAGGAGACCTTCGATGACCTCGTTGGATTGTCCTGCATTGCCTTGATTCATCTCCTTTGCGCGTGCCTCTTTGGCAAGCCCATTGAATTCTTACGCGCGCATCGGGATATTCTCTGGCACTTTGGCTCGGTGGGAATGAGCTCTTGTATGGTAACCTTGAAACTCCTCTCGGTCATTTAGCCTAAAGTGACGATTGGTCGTAGGCCACTCAGTCCACGGTCATTCGGTCGATACGTCTTATCAAACATTTGTTTTAGTGCCTCGAACTACCCACACCGGATCAGTTTTCCCACTGAACCAGTCCATGATTCCACTTGCTGCACCAATCTCAGATTTGCCATCATTCAAGGTATAGATTTGAATGTCTCGCCAGCCGGCGAACCAAAGATAGTCGCCCACCATCTGCAGTCTTTCTTCTTCGTCAACTCGAAGCCATCTCCCAACGACCTTCGTTGGAAAACACCGGTTGGAGACTGTCAAGTGCACTGTTCCACCCGGCCGTGTGTGCTCCAGTATGGAAGATAGTACGCGGACTGGCTGTGTCAGATAGTCAATGCTAACGACGCAGGTAGAGGCGTCGAGTGGAGCGACCTTATTAGGAAGATTGGGATCCGTATTAAGGTCCTGTAGTATCGTGGAATGCAAAATAGGGTTGATTGCTAGCTCTGCCGCGTTCATGCCCTGACCTATGACCTCTAGCCCAGCATCATCACTCATGTGTTTCTCACTTCCAGGCGAAGCCGCTTGCTTCTTCGCAGAAAAGGCCTTTTCTTCCAATTCCTTGGGAAAGTGACTGATCCAGCTAGAGCACAGGTCCAAGATTCGTCCCGATGGAGGCAGGTTCTTCGCGTAATACGCCCTTAAAAGCCCAATAGCGTTGTCGTCGATGTGGGTAACAAAGCGAGGCGAGGAGTAGAAGTCAGTGTCAGCGGTTTCATCTGCGCGTCTGAAGTCCGCAGTGCGGTACGGGAAAGAGTCGTGACGGGGAACGTAAGGACGAGGAGATATCGATTGATTAGAAGATGGTGAAGAAGTGCTGGCCATGGTGGAAAAGAAAGCGGGTAAAGAAAGAGACAAGACGGTTCCTGCAGGTCGTAATCGATGTAAAAGCATGATGAGAGAACGGATTATGCACTCAGGTACGATGAGATGGTCAAATGCGGCATCTGAAAGAACATCGACGAAAGAGGTAAGAGCGCCGCAAAGCTGTGTGTTGACGTCATGACTTTGAGAAAGAGGGTATCGTACACATATGATCTCTAACCCTATCATAGCCCTTCGCTGGTTTCTTTCTTGTTGTCACCGCGAACGTTGCAAAACCCATGCCCGTCGCATCTAAGGTATTTTGAAGTACCTCAAGAGCGTTGAAGTAATTAAAAAGCCGAGCCATATGACAGATATCGAGCTGCAAATCTTCCCTAATCTGGAGAAGGAGCCTGAACAACAGCTCGCAAAGCAAGAGCGAGGAAACACCATATTCGGTACAGTTGTCTGTTGAACACATGTCAGTAGGACAGACTTGTGGGTGTGAAAAATGATGAAGCTCGGCTTCAATCTCCGAGACACGTCCTGAGCAACAGCTTGAACCAAAACATATAACACTTTGTTCTATATACTGCCAGGAGCTTATGGCCTCGCGGTAGCTTGATACATGATGACAACCACCGTTCCCCAGACCTGAGATCGTAGAGCTGACCGGGTGGGAACAGTCGTCAGCGCCATCCTCTGCTTATGAAAGGGGCAACTGGATTTTGTACAGCCGGAATGGATGGGAAGGATACCTGCACCTTTGGGCCAGAAAAGCCCTAGCCAGTGATCGAGGAAGCCTTGTTTCATCGGATCTTGATGATGAATTCCAGATACACTCTGCATCCGACCCCAGGGATCGCTTGGCGGGTTGCAATATACAAGGAATTGACGTTGAAATAGAGATGTGGCTAGTTGATACCTTCCGGTTCGCTAATCAGGCGTTGCTTGGTATTTGTCATGCCAGGGAGTACCGCACGCATCCAAGCATAGGCAACACCAGTTTCAAAGGGTGGATGCATTCGACGTGGGGGATGGTGAAAGAGTCACTGCGATATATGACAGAACAACTGCTCAATTGAAACCGAACATCGCCGTCAGGTAAAAGACCTACAAATGCTACATGCCGTTGCAGTAATAATGCTACAAGAGCGGGATGCTTGACACGCTCCTACGCAAATTCAGCGTCAACCTCTTCAAAATGATCAAAATATCCTTTGAACAGCTTCACACCCAGTCCAGGATCCAGACTCCCGGTCGTCGCGCGAATAGAATGCATCGATAGCTGGGGCAACCCGCAATCAATGGCTCTGACTCCCATGGCAGAAGATAGCATCGGACCGACCGTGCCTCCGCTTCTTGAGTCGTTCCTGATCTGGAAAACCTGCAATTGCGAATCGCACTTATCTGCCACGCGTTGTAGAAAGGCTGTACTGACAGAGTCCGTTGTGGTATGGCCGTTCGGATCAGCTTGTATAGCGATACCCACATTGAGGCGAGGGGCGTGATTTTCCAGGTAGGCATTGAGATAATTTGGATTGACTGCATGGCTCACGTCGGCAGAAACGAGAAAACTGTTGGCATACGTCTGCGCAAGCGTGTCGTTGCACTCTGCCGTAGAACAGAATTTCTCACAAATCCTAGATATTGTCCCGGGTAGAAAATTACTGTGAGCGCCTTGGCGAAGGAGGGAACCGATCTCCTCGTCGTCGAAGAGGCCGACTAGCTTGATGATACCCGTCGAGTCAGATCGCTTATCAGCAGGGATAGGTGTGACAGCTTTAGAAGAGGAAGCGATCAGGGCTTCAATGGCGGAGAATCCGCAGAGTTTGTCATCAATACGGCCTGCGAAAATCAATTCTTTATCCAATCCGCCAAGCTGTGCTGGTTGCGTATCGAACAACTCAAGCTCCCAATTGACGATCAACGCGTGATCTTTTATCTCGAGCTCGCCTGCAATGGCCTTCACAAGTCTTTCTGGTTGTGTTACGGCAAATGTGACCGCTCCTCGCTCCGCAGACCTCTCGGCCTGCTGTTGATTGCCCGTTAGGTCCAGGTCATCTAAGCCGATGATTGGTACCATCTGGGTCTCCTTATTCACGTTCGAGAGGCTTGATGCTGCGCCGAAATGCGGTGCTAGGGTTGGAATTCTCGCAATAGGCCAGCCCAGCTTTACCAATCTCGTCTCTATCTTCCCCGTCTTTTCGTTCCTGACCAAAACCCGTCCACCAATACCGAGGTCTCGATCGAACCAAGTGGTATTGAGACCGCCACCATAGGGTGCGACGCCAAGCTGGGTAAAGCCAGCTTTGGAAGGTAATTTGGATATGGGCTTCAGTCTTGCAGCCAGAGCGTCGATATGAGCGGCTATCATACTGAATCCATTTCCGGCATCGTAATCATCGCCAATAGTAAATGCGAGCAGAGCGCTGCCATTCCGGACAACGTAATACTTGCCACCTCTTGCGAGCTCATCTTTCCATGATTTCCGTTCGGATAGCTTGGTGAAGCCAGAACTTTCTAGTCTCTTCGAGAAGTACTCGACAGCGTGGAAGATAGTTGGGTTTTCAGACATGAAGGAGATGAAGGGCTTCGTATACGCCTCGGGCTGGATTGAACTACGCGATGACGGTTGGATCTTCTTGTCTTTCGAACTCTCCATCTTGATCGACTCTTCCTTGACAGGACTATTTGATCTTGTATGCTCCATAGACACACTGAATGAGTGCGCCAGGTGCATCTTGGAAGGATTTGAAAACCGAGTCATGGCTCTTGACAGCTTGGGGCAGAAATGTTCAGGCTGAAAAGAACGATCAGACAGTAAAGCTTAGAGACAACAGCTGGTCTGTGATTCTAATAGGTGGATCACACGGTAGAAGAAGGTCCTTGATCACCTGAGTAAAGTAGAGATCCGTTGCTCGAATCAGGTCAACACCGCGTAGGCGCGTCGTTCGTTGGCCGGCTGATCACCTCGGCCTGAGGAAGGCGCTATCAACCAGTCAATCGCAAGCTCGTCGCTCTGTCCGCGCCTTTGATAGTATCATAGTGCTTCATATTGAAGGTCGAGATATTGCATATCATGATTCCGGCCGTTGTAGCAGGAAAAGGTAAAGGTAATAGTCGGCTTCCCATGCATGTCGATCCCTTCCCAGCCAAGCGGGGCGGTGCGAGCAGAAGCTGGCGAGGCTGGGACAGGCAGCAAGCGAGCACGGCTGCCATACTTGGGACGCCGTCGACACCGCAGGATTGGCTATGTGCGAGCGAGACCTCGAGCTAGGTTCACTCTCCTCACGACCTTCGAACATATCATATGATGCCGACGCCGCCGCAAGTCAGAGCTCCATCAGCTCCGACACACTTTGGACGAGCAGCCACGGACGGGCAGATCAGGGAAGAGATGGCCTTACTGCTATCCCGGAAGCACAAACGCGCAATGGTTCCGACGAGGCGCAGGAAGTGGAAGATGATGGTTATGTGAAGCTGCCGAGGAGAAAAGTCGAAGAATTGATGGGCCTGTGGATCAATGTGTTACAGCAAAGCCTGCAGGCGGACAATCGCGATAGGCCACTGCTTCCCTTGATATCTCAGCCAAAGTCAAGGGACCGTTCTCGCCTGTCCTCTTATGCTTTCGGTCAATATCCACCAATTCTGCGCTCCAGAGACGAACAACCGTGGAGCACGGTTGAGCCTATGTCTGAGGTTGAGATCAGGGCAGAGAATGGATATCGTAAGCTACGGAGAACGGAGTGGAAAACATCGGACCAGGCGGCGAATTCCGAAGATTGCTGGCGACATCTTTGGGAACCTTCAACCGGCGTCGACAAAGGGTTGTTTCAGTGGCCATGCTCGGAAGGGACCAGAAGGGCGTTACAGATGGAGCTGGCCGATGCCCTTATTGGCAACGATCGGATCGTTGCTGTTAACATGTACATGCAACGCGACCATCGCACCATTTCGCCTTGGATCAGCCTGATTGGTCTTAGACTGAACGAGCAGTACCGGTCATACCAACGGTACCCTGACCTTTCCCCAGTCATCCAGATCAGGATCCTCATCGAATGCATATGGTCGTGTAACGCCTTCGACCCGAATATCAGTCCCAAGCAAGGCTATCGGGAAGGACCACGACTGAGCAACGTGCTTTCTGCTTGTTACCGGCGTGGTATCTTGCATCGCCCAGAGAAAGGCTTTGATGATTACGTGACGAAAACGTACCTTCAAAGACAATGTCAGTCTGTGCGGAGGGCTTTGCATCTCATCAGTCTGCTCAAAAAGCATTTTATCGCGACATACGTTCCGATCGCAGACCTCAAAGACGCCCAGGACCTATGGGACATGCCGCTCCCAAATGTCGAAGCGCCACCTGCGGTGACACAGCTCACTCACAGAACCTCGGAGCTGAGAGAAACTCCCGAAGTGTTCCTCCGCATCGATGACTTCAACCTCCGGGACCTACAGACGCTTGGGCATCTCCAGATCCACTGGACATCCTACTGGGACGAACACCTCCAGCTCGAAACCAGTTCGACAGCCAACATCCTCAAGATCTTCTGGTTCCAGCCGAAACTTGGCCGCTACCTCGTAGAGAAGTACCCATGCCCCACAATCACCTTAAAGCTAGATACCAGTCTCTAATCCGTCTACAGCCACCTCTGCACCTACATAACCTCCGCCGAGCTCACCCGCCGCGAAGACGAAATCTACCGAACCTGGTGCCTAATCTTCACCTCCAAAACCACCCCCCGCACCTCCCTCTCCCGGTACAAATCCCTCACCGCCCCCCGCTGGCTCAGCCTCCTCGCCAACACCCGCCTCCACACCTGGACCGCCGAACAAACCACCAACTCCTCCCCCGACGCCGGCCCCCTCCTCTCCGCCTTCACGCCCCTGCAAGACTACTGCCTCGAAGCCTCCGACCACCTCCTCCTTCGCTGGTCGCAGGATGGCAAACTCCCCCACGAGCGCATCTCCTACGCCCAGTTCCCGATCTATGCGGACCGCCTCCGGGAGTTAAGGACGTTCATGGATTCGCAGCAGCCGACGGGGTTGAGGGCGTTGTGGAAGGATAGGAGGAATAGTAATACTTATTATACGTTTTGGTTTGTCACGATTTTTGGGACGTGCAGTGTTTTCCTGGCGACGTGCGCGCTGGCGGTGGGGATTGCGCAGACTTGGGCGGCGTTTAAGCAGCTGGGCCCGTAGCCATTCAATAATAAAGGCGTAGTTGGGAGGGTGTTGGGTAGTAGATCATTTTGGTTTCGCGGTTTCGATATACCCACCTCATTACTTCCGGTATCTCTGGGGTGCATAATTTTCTACGAAGTTATTATTGGACCTCTCATATCGTCACTAGCGTTCCCAACGTACATCCCAGTCCCCATGATGAGCCTTCCCTCAGCATAAACCTCGCACAACTCCAATGCATTACCACCTAAACCCGCGTCTCTATCATCTCCGTTTCCTGCGCCCATTGCATCCCGTAAACCCACAAGCCCCATCTATCGCCAACTAAGCCACATATCTCCCATAGCTCAATCCCCAGCAAACACACCTCCATCACCCTACCTCCCACCCCTCATCATGGTTCGCCTCGCCACGAGCTTTAGCCATACCCTTATAGATGCCCCCGCCCAGGGCAGCGCGCATATCATCTCCATCTTTAGCAACAAGAAACCTAGACACCTCCTAATCCCACCAACCTAAACCCCCCTGATACAATCAAGAACCATCACCTATGAACCCCTCCCCCTATCAGCCAGGACTCTGCTAGATTGAAACCCCGCCCGGTTGAAGAAAGTAGCTGACTCTGGACGTTGGGGTAGGAACCGTGGCCGGCGAAGAGTGTGTTTGTGGGGAATAGTGTCTCGCTGGAAGTACGAGGGAGGCAATGCTCAACTGCAGATTGAGAGTGCTGTCGAGGTTTGCTGACCCAATGTAGGTACGAAATCAGACGTCATTCGTGGTTTCCTGGAGGACCTCCGCGGGGGGATGACTTTGGTTAAATCGGAGAATCTCGCGTTGCGCATTCAGGATTTGCCTGCTTCGTGCGAGATCTACTTCGTAATTTGCAATACAACGACCAAAGCGATTATTCGTCACCACTCCCAACAAGGTACCCCAGGGCATGTCGTTCCAGGTGTTAGGATTGCTGAGAAGCCACATTGCGTGACGGAAACGCCTCTTCCGTGAGTAATCAGGCACACCCGTTAGGTAGTCAGGCTCATTATCTCTGCTGTGCCATTTAGCTCGAGCGAGACCTGACAGAAACCAAGCGGTAACGGCCGCGCCTGTCAATGATAATGCCGTCGCAGCGAAAGTCCAGATGCTTTTCCCAGTGTTGTTGATTTCCTGCACGTTCATTCCAAACACCGAAGAAGCAAGAGTGGTGGGAATGAATATGAAGGCTAGAATGGTAACTGTGGAGATACTGTAAGCCGACACGCTTGCTCTTACATGTTGCAGTATGCTTCGGTCTTACGCAGTTTGTTACGTTTTCCTTCCTCCATTGACATACGGGACTCTTTAAGCGATTGAACGCCGACGTTGGCTTGCATAAGATCTCGGAGTAGGGTCTCCAATGCTTGTGCTTCCGCGAGCAAATCTTCTTGAACTTCCAAAGTCTTTTGCAGTGGCTCTGGGAGCACAGACATATGAAACTCGCGCTTTACGTAGCGAGAGAAGGCCCTGAGATCGTCCTGGAAATGAACGAGTGTTTCACGAAAGTGATACCATCGTTCCCGGTCTACCTTGTCCGCTTCGTCAATTGCACTCTCAGCAGTCGCTTGACGGAAAGTTGCGAGATGAGTTCTCGCCACGAGCAACAAGCACTGGAGTAGATCTTCCTCGGACGAGACGTTCTGTTGTGTACCTAATAGGCTGCCAAAGGTCTGGAATAGGTCAAAGTTATTGTAAAAATCGAGTTCTATTCTTGGGTTTTCAAAGTCGCTCAAGTCAGACTGTTCATGAAGGGTGAACAAGAAGGGGTCTAAATTTCGAGAAACATTCTTCATTTGCCGAGGTAAACTCCCCTCGTCAATGGCAATAATAGCTGAGTACTTAGCATCTGTTCTCTCGTGTAATAATTATTAGAAAGAGAACCTACCAACAGACACCTCTCCCGAAGCACTTGGGAAATTCCTCAGTATCTTTAATGTCATATAATCCATCCTCAAGAATCCTCGGAGGCGAGGTACTACTACTGGAGATTCCTCAGCACTCAACAACGACCAGAAGAACGCCGGCTCGATATCGAACTTCAAGCGAAGAAGATCCAGCACTCCCTGATTCACAATTTTACGATGTTTGAGGCCAACAACGATGAGCCGAGACCTTAACGACGCCGGAGGATTGGAGATAATATTCTCCATTTCCTTGATGTCCAAGTTCTCATCGGCTTTGAGGCTTAAGGGAGGGAGGATACTGTTATCTGATAGGGTGTCGTGGAACTGAACATGACCCGTTTCGCCATCCTCTTGATACCATATATCTCCCTTAGAATTTCTTTCCAAGTACTCCCGGAATAGTGTGTACTCAGGCCGTCGACGCTCGATAGACCTGAGGTAGTCGACGTATTCTATATTATCACGAAATGGGACGCGGTATACTCCACCATCGGACATTATCGCAGGAGGCCTTCCTTGATTGTTCTGTCAGTAGCCGTGCAGAAAGTGCCTACCAACTCGTCGAAGTAAGGTTCAAGCGATATGGACGTAGAATACATGAAATGAATGCTGGGGCAATGATGAGCCAGAACTCGAAGAGCAACAGAAATTGAGCGTGCGAAGATATTTTTCTAAACGACTTGAGGCTGGGGTCTGAGCCATGTTGCCTTGCTATAGCTGAACTCGCTGTGCCCCGCCTCTGTACCACCTGAGTTTAATCTTTGGGAACATAGCTACGCGCCCGGCTACAGATACTTCGCTGCTGTTGACACATGATGTTTGCAGTATGCAGCCACACCGGATGTATCGAGCGAATTGGAAGGGCTGCAAGTACGAAGGTGGTGAGCGCCTCATGCATCGATTATGCGGGATCTATGCAGGTGTACTCTAGATTCAGATTCAACGCTGATCAGAAAAGTGTGATTGACAAATATCTACTTACCTTACCTTGAGGACAGTCGAGGCGTGGGATCTAGAATGAAGCCAAGCATCGACAGCAGTCCTGAAAGCGCTAAATCTCGATGAAGGCCACGACGATAATTCGATCGACTCTACGCTCCCACACCTGCTCCGATTGGAGAAGCCTACATGCTCGTCAACCCGAGCCGAGCTTTGCGTTTCACCTCGCCATGCTTCTCCTTCGTAAGTGAAGTTCGGCAGAGTAGGAACGGTGGGCACGAGGCTTCAAGTGTGAAAATGCTCCCATCGGCGAGGTCCATGGGTGTCCATGAAGCCGATTGTGGTCTGGGATCCGTGGAAGCAGAGTATAAACGATGTTGACCCGGCGCAGTACCCACTGCAATGGCCGAGGAGGCAAGACTCAATAGAGACAACCGAGGTTTTCAATTGCAACGGCAGTAAAATCTGTATCTACAAGAGTTGAAAACCCCCATGAATGTATACCCAGTGGAAAACCTTAGAAACCGTGAAGCCGCAAAAGCCGCATCCTTCCTCACGAACGTAACCCCGGAGGGTAGTCAACGCAAGAAACTCAGCGAGCCGAAACCGCAACAAAAGCCCAAGCTTCCCAGCCAACGTAACCTTGCGGTAGTCGAAGCCAGAAAGCCAAAGTCCACAGCCAACGTAACCTTGCGGTAGTCAAAGCTGCTTCTCTCCCTTCCCTTGAATATTTCCAGCCAACGTAACCCTCAGGTAGTCAAAGCCGGTCCGCTCTCCTTTCCAAGGCCCCTCAAGCCTTTTGATCCTTCTTGACGTATTTATACCGATACGCCTGCTTGCCCTCCTTTTCTCCTTGCTGGCCACATTCCTCCTTTCCCCATTGTTGCATCAACACCTTGCTCATCGTCTCACGCTCTTTCTTCATCGTCTCACGTTCCTTTTTCCACGTCTTGCGCTCGCTGATCAGCGTCTTCCGCTCTTCGACCATCGTGTCCCGTTCCTTGAGTAGGACGCCTATGCGACGCCGCCATTCGGCTTCTCTCTCTTCGGTCACGCTGGAATTCTGCTCTTGCGTGGCTTCATGGGCGATTGATTGCTCGGTAAGTTGCCGCTGCAAGGACTGGACCTCTTGCTGGGCGGTGTCGAGGACGGACTTTCGCTCTTCCAGCTGCTTTCGTAATGTCTTGACTTCCGTCTTGGAGTCCACCAGAGCGGCTTTCGTAGATCGGAGTTCTTTGGTCAGAGCGCTCGCCTTAGCACGCAGCTCTCGTGGATCGTTGCCTCTGATGGTGCTAACGTCCTTTTGGACGGCAATAATGCGGGTCAAGGTCTCCTTGTTGACCTTGTCATCGTGTTTCAGCATCGCGTTGCTCGCCCGGTCGATTGTCTGTTTGAGTTCTCTCATCTCGGTTGCGTTGGAGGTTTGAGGTGTGGCTATGGCTGTTTCGTGGAGATTTTTTATGAATGAGATGTTGGTGGTATGTGATGCTTGTATACTGGCGATAGCAGTGTTGTGCTGGGTTTTGAGATCAGATAGGTGGGTTTTAAAGGCTGCCTCGTGTACTGTGCCTGCTTCTCTTGACGCGGCGAGGTCTTTGCGGAGTTTTTCCCTCGAGGAAAGTGCGACCTGCAGTTGCTGGCGTAGATCCTCGTTCTCGGCTCGAAGGCCTTCATTGTCAGCTCGTACGCTTTGATTCTCCGCTTGTGAGGAGACACTAGCGCGGCTGTAAATGATTGGTTGTCAGCGATTTGTATCCATAAACAAGAAGGAAATAGGATATCGACGGTTCATCCTGCCTCTAGCTCCCGAATTACGTACCGTCGACTTTCAGACCTCTGTTGACTGTCTCCGCGCAGACGAGCATTCTCATCTTGGAGGCGCTTGCTTGCTGCGGAATGCTTCTCTTTCTCGCTACGTAAGTCGTCCACCTCGTCGTTCGTTTGCTGTAACCGGTCATACAGCTTCTGGTTATCTGCTTGCATCTGCGCATTTTCTTCTTCGAGCTCTTTGCCAGAAGCAATGCGCTCTTCATTTTCGGTTTGTAGCTCCTTAACTAAGCCATTCGCGTCCTGCAGTCGTTCATGCAGCTTCTGTTTGTCCGTTTGTGCTTTCGCCTTGTCTTCCAGAAGTCGCTTGTTCGCAGCTGACCGTTCCTCGCTGTTTACACGCAGGTCTTGCACCATATCGTCTGTGTCCTGCAGACGAGTATACAGCTTTTGGTTGTCGGACTGCATCTGTGCATTTTTCGCCTCGAGCAGCTTGCTCGCAGCAAACCGCTTCTCGCTCTCATCACGCAATCGCTCAACCTCAGCTTGCAGCGCAGCAATTCGGTCAAAGACTTCCTCCGCGGCTCGCTCCTGCTTGGTCTCGGTGTTAAGGCGTTGCAATTTTGGTGTTGGAAGGCGCATCGGAGTTTCGACATCGGCTGCGTCTTCCACTGTAGCATTTCGCGTACGGATCGGAGTAGCTGCTGGCTTTTCGGCAGAGGCACACTTGGAGCGTGCTGGTGTGGGTGTTGAAGAATCTTGTGGTAGAAACTCGCTTTCCTCCTGGGCATCATGATCGTCGTTCTCCTCGTCTTTGGCCGGCCCCTCACCCTGTTTGAAGTGTCCAGTACCCCTCATCCACTTCTCCATGTTCAGCGTGAAATCCTCTGGCCCGTCGTCTTCGCTGTCGAGTTGCTCGGCCTCGCGCTTACGGTTCTTGATGATGAGGTCGCTGCTCTCTTCCAGCTTTCCCAGGTCGAATGAGTAATCGTCAAGGTTGGCGTATCCTGGCATCGTGATCACGCGAATACTTTACTGTGATTCAAAGTGGTTCATGTGTCTGGTCGTGAATGCTGATTTGGAGTAAGAAGATTATACGGATGTTGAGGCTGGGGGACGCGACTGTTTACTTCAACATACGCCAAGACGCTAGCTTCAGCACCGATTACCTTATCGATAAACGAGTGCCTCGCCTAATTGGAGCAATACCGTGTCTATGAGTGCAATGCAGCAATGATTCTTTGGTCAGACCTTCGATGAATTGCCTGTTTTTCAGGTACCGCTTCTACTGCTATGCCAGTGCAGAAGCGTGGAGAAGTAATGTCTTCCTCCTTGGGGCCGGTTCATGTCTTGGACCCCACGATTTCCTCACGACTCGAAAGTCCGATAGCTCCGGTTTTCTATTTCTAATCATGGAAAGAGCCCAGGTCTGAGACAACGGATCGCCTGTAGGTACCGTATGTCTCTCTTCACTTTAGTATCGAAAGTATATCGAGAGTTTTCATCTACATGTAGATGCTGAGAGCATTGTCTACAACAAGGCGGCCTGCTGTCTACACTTCGTATCGTCTTCAAAGCTCTCTGCGTACAGTACCTTCGTCCATCCATTCTACTTTCTCGGTCATTTCGTGCAGACAGCGTTCGACCCCAAAGCAGATACCTTTTATCAGGCGTAAAACAGCTTTGCTATTCTCTACATCCTCCAAAATGCCTTCCCGCTACACAGAAGCCCACGCCTCCCCCAACGGTCCCGACGACACCCGCCCCTCCGCCCTCCAAATCATCAAAGACGAAGGTCTCGAAAACAAACTCACCTCCAAAGTCGTCCTCATCACCGGCTGCTCCTCCGGCATCGGCATCGACACCGCCCGCGCCCTCTCCACCACCGGCGCCACCGTCTACTGCTGCGTGCGCAACCCCGCCAAAGGCACCGCCGCCCTCGCCGACATCCTCTCCCCCGGCCGTGTCGAGCTCCTCACCCTCGACCTCAACTCCCTCGCCAGTGTCCGCGCCTGCGCCAAGGACTTCCTATCCAAATCCCAAACACTAAACATCCTGATCAACAACGCCGGCATTATGGCAACACCCACCCTCGAACATACCGCCGACGGCTTTGAAGGCCAGTTCGGCACCAACCACCTCGCGCACTTCCTCCTCTTCCAGCTGCTTAAGCCCACCCTCCTCGCCTCCTCAACGGCGGACTTCAACTCCCGCGTCGTTGCGCTCTCCTCCATGGGCCATCGCTCCGCAGGCATCCAGTTCGGGAACTACAACTTTGAGAACGGCGGCTACAGTCCCTGGACGGCTTACGGACACTCCAAAACCGCAAACATCTACCTCGCGAACGAGATCGATCGCCGGTATGGCAGTAGAGGACTGCATGCATTGAGTGTGCACCCCGGGGGCATAATGACGGGTTTGCAGATCCATATGCCGAAGGAGACGCTTGAGCGATTTGGCAAGGATGAGACGATTAGGAGGTCTCTTAAGAGTACGGCGCAGGGGGCGGCGACGAGTGTGTGGGCGGCTGTGGGGAGGGAGTGGGAGGGGAAGGGGGGGAGGTATTTGGAGGATTGTCAGGAGGCGGGGGTGCATCAGGGGGGGGCGGAGGGGTATGCGAAGTGGGCGTATGATGAGGAGGGGGAGAAGAGGCTGTGGGCGGATAGCTGTAGGATGGTGGGGGTGGAGGATGATGCTTGAGTACAGCTCCGGAATCAACGGTCCGCCTGTCTAGCAACGTGTAAGTCGACTCATCAAATTCTCGACAAGTCATTGGACTGCTTTGCCTGGACGCCTGCCGCTCAGCAGAGCCATCTGTTTGTGGTTGCCTCGGGCCTCGTAAGCAAGCCAATTGCGTTACGTTATTTTTTTTTTAGCACATAGAGCCATAGAGCTCTGCCAGCGTCCCATTTATATCTCACAACCCCCCTGCTTCAACCTCCCCGGCACCTCCCTCTCCCACCTCACAGCCACCTCCTTAGCATCCCTCTCCCCTCCACCGCTCTCCAGCTTCCCACCCATCCAAGCCCCGCTGATCCCCCTCTCAATCCTAAAGCTCTCCCTCAACACGCTCCATCCCGCTCTGTATCCCGCTCCCCATCCGCTCTCATCCCCCCCCCCCCGGTCGCCCTCCCTCTTCCCATTCTCCTCAATTCCCCACCCACCACCCCCCAC
>JAABUS010001544.1_pt1 | contig 49521 bp, 34 predicted proteins | sample 5560161 | NCBI WGS metagenome assembly JAABUS01 (sample SAMN10711885, study PRJNA513376) | rock metagenome | isolation source: Antarctica rocks | place: Antarctica: Victoria Land, Trio Nunatak nord | collected 2016-01-04 | reverse complement strand
TCGCCGCTGTTTTACTATCAGTAAAAAACCCATCAATACTGCAACGGTTTTTATCAATAAGTTCCTGAATATTTAATAATACTTCTGATTCATTAAAGTGCGTCATAAATAAAAGCGTTTATATTTTGGTCGTTATTTTTATTTTACAGGTAACGAAAAATGAATCTTTTTTTTAAAACAATCAATATTACTAACGCTATATAAACCCTTTATTTATGCAGCGAAGGAAGCGAAGACTACAATATTGCTGGATAGACAGATACCCGTCATAAAAGAAAGTGGAATCGCAGATATAATCAGGAAGATTTAAATATCTTAAAACTATTCGTTTAAGCAGGACGTTGCTTTAATGCTTGCCCAATATAAAACAGAAAGAAAGTAAGTTGATTTATTAAAGACTCAGAAGTCAAAATCGTAAGCCGCGAAGGGAGGTCTTTCCACTTGCATGAACAGGAAAACTAAAATACCAGGCATATATCACTTGGTAGATGCAGAAGGAGCATGCTTACCCGATATAACATCTTCAAATAAAGATATTAAACAGGAATTAGAAATTTTTCATTGTATCAATTTTCTTAAATCCTCTCAATCCATCTTGGTTTATCACAGTTCTATTTATCCCTGAAACAAAACAATTAGCTGGATTATTTTGTCTTTCAATTCTTTGCGGTGAACTATAAAATCAAGAAAGCCATGTTCGAGAATAAACTCGCTTCGCTGGAAGCCGGGAGGAAGGTCTTTTTTGATGGTTTCTTTAATAACCCTTGGTCCTGCAAAACCAATTAATGCACCAGGTTCGGCAATGTTTAAATCGCCAAGCATACCAAAGCTCGCAGATATGCCTCCAAATGTAGGATCGGTAAGCATGCTTATATACGGTATCTTAGCATCAGTTAATTGAGACAATTTTCCGCTCGTTTTGGCCAGTTGCATAAGGCTGAATGCACTTTCCATCATACGTGCACCGCCACTTTTACTGATAACCATATACGGCAGTTTATGCTCAATACAGAAATCAACTGCACGACTGAATTTTTCGCCCATTACACTTCCAAGACTTCCGCCGATAAATTCAAAATCCATACAGGCAATTACTATTTCTTTTCCGCCGACATTACCGATAGCCACCCGCATACTATCTGTCAGGTCGGTTTTTGCCCAGATATCTTCCAGTCTTTTTTGGTACGGCTTCAGATCGGTAAAGCCTAAAAAATCTTTACTGCGGATATTGTCAAACAATTCTTCATATTCCTGGTTGTCAAATATTATTTCGTAATATTCTTCACTTCCGATACGATGATGATGATCGCACTTCGGACATACAAACAGGTTTTCGCGTAAGTCTGCAGAAGTAGTTATAAAGTTACATTCAGGGCACTTTGTCCAAAGTCCTTCCGGTGTTTCTTTTTTTTCGGAAGTGGTTGTAAGTATACCTTTTTTTATTCGCTTAAACCAGCGTTGCTTTGCTTCTTCCTGCTTCTCCTTTTCGCCGGTTAATTTGGCATCAAAATCCTCTTCTTCTTTTTTCATATTGTTCAAATGCGGTATTGAAGATAAGTCATGCAATTTATATGTAAATAATTACAGCTAAAGACAAATTGCAAAATATTGCCTCTTCTCCAATAAATTTATGTTTATTATTTTTTCTTTCCCGCAGATTTCACGGAATTCGCAAATTTAACGCAGATTCTATTCGTAGTTCAGATCAGCTATGCAGATGATTTTTCTTTTTCTGTGTTAATCTGCGCTATTTACGGGACTCATTCCTTTACTATAAGTGATAAGGTTGAAATTTTATTATTTTTTCTTTCCCGCAGATTTCGCCGAATTCGCTGATTTGACGCAGATTTTATTTTCAACTTCTCTGTAATTAATTTATATACAGAAGGTTTTCTCTTTCAGCGTTAATCTGCGTAATCTGCGGGATTCATTTAAGTTTTTTGAATCTGCTATTCTTATTTGTATCACTATGTCTGTTTTCTTTTAGCCTGTTGTATCACCAACAGGTTTTTTAGCAGTGTTTGTTTCAGGTTCAGCTTTACAATATCACCCATTGTTTTACATTTTAAAAACTGAGAATTGTTGAAAAAAGCTGTTAACTCCTCCTTGAGCTGCTCCTTTTTTTGCTGAGTTGATATATCATCTTTACACATAACATTAAACAACTCCATTAAACGATAACGCGAATCGGCAACCCTGAAAGCCATCATCGTTCTTTCTTCTGACTGATATTGCTCTATAGAGTCTTTGTTGAGATATTGCAAAGCAAGGTTAACAAGCGTATTGTTCTCTTTAAAGTATTGGGGCAGGTACAGGTTTTTTCGTCCTTCGTATGATTGCTGGTCAAAATCTATCGCACGTATCCGGTATTGCACATCTTCGATATCAGGAGTCACTTCTACCACAAAATTGTAGCTGCGCATATCACCTAGCAACCTTACAAAACATCTTTCATTGAATTTTACAAACTCTTTTGCAAACCTTATTTTATTTGTAAGAGGCTGATCAAGATATTGCTGTGTGAACAGATCTCCGGGTATGCCGGGTATGTGCTCTTCGACCAGAGTATTGTAGTGGGTAAAATAAGTGATGCGGTTAGGAGATAAAATGTGTTCCAACTCAAGCCCGTAAATACGTGAAGAATCAGCAAGCTTGATATAAAAATGATCGTAGTTGTCGTTGTATTTATTAACGATACGAATACGAAAAGGATTTGAGTTGCCAAATGCACAATAATCTATCCGGGCAACATCGAGGTGTTTTGAAAAAGAGGTGTCACCTTCCGTTTTCAGTATCGCATAAATATTTATTAATCCTTCGCGTAAATACTCCCATTCATTCATGTCGTACAATGCCTTTTCCCAAAAAGTATCTTTACCGTTCTTGTCTTTTAAGGGTACAGAATAAGTGATCCTTGCAAGATCATCATAAGCAACTGATAATTTTACCTCCCGACCGTGCTGTTTTAGATAATTGCGAAGTGAACTGTTTATAGGGTAAAAAGGTTTCTTTTTAGAAGGGGCATCGGTTTTCTTTTCCCGCTCGGCATTTTGAATATCTGAAAACTGCATGTAAGATGATTATTAATGGTCATTGGGTCATTAAGTCATTGGGTCATTAAGTCAATAAGTCATTAGGTTAATTATTGATTAAATATAACAGATTAGTGTCGTAATTGATGAATCAAATTTTGAAAGTATTTAGCAGCATATAAAAGACGATTGCCATACCAGCTAAACATTTCACCGTCAACAAGTATTATTTTAGTTAATGGAAGCAATGTTTGAAGCTCATCGAGATGTTTTTGTTTAAAAGGGTAGGGCTCAGAGGAGAGGAGGAGAACCTGACAGTCGTATGTTGCCAAATCCCCGGCAGTTGGCAGATGACCGTTGACAGATAACGGAGGAATGTTAACTGTTGATTTGCTATTAATTTTTAATTGTTGTGTGTTGTTCATTGAATAGTTATTAATTAATATTTCAGGATAGCGGTTTATATTTTGAAAAATATTTGTAAAGCCGCAGCGGCTAAGCATATCATGTATAAAAGTATCTCCGCCTGCAGCCATATAAGGATCTTTCCAAATAAGATAAGCTGTACTTAATTTTTCGCTTAAAGGTATTATTTGTTCGAAAGCTTCTTTTATCTGGCTTGACAGTTCATTTGCACGGCGTTGTTTATTTACCAGTTTTCCTATAGAAATTATCATTTCAAGAGCCTCTTCCAATGTATTAATATCGCTAACCCAGACAGGTGCTATTTGTTGCAGTTCTTCAATCTGCTCTTTTACATTTTCTTCTTTATTTGCGATGATAAGATCAGGTTGTAATGCTTTTACAACATCCGTTTTTACTGTTTTTGTGCCGCCTACACTTTGTTTGCTTCGAAACCATTTTTCAGGATGAACGCAGAATTTGGTAATTCCGATGACTTCTTCATCTAACCCTAGATTAAATAATAATTCTGTCTGAGAAGGAACGAGGGATACAATTCTTTTAGGAAAAAAAGAAAGGTTTATGGAATTGTTCAATTTATCTGTTACAGATATTCCCATAAATCAAGATAATGTTTTGCGGAGAATCTTTGTAAAGTATAATTGTATTTCAAATATTGCTTCAGTTAATTGACGAAATATTTTCAAGCGCTTCTTTGCTTAAAGGCTTTGAAATAAAATCTTTCACTAATAAAATTTTCTTCGCCTTTGTATAATCCTCAGGATCTACTGTTGAAGAAAGCAAATAAATACCCGGCAATTCTTTAAAAGCATGTTTGACTTTATTTAATTCTTCAAGAAAATCCCACCCGTTCATAACGGGCATATTAATGTCTAAGAAAATTATTTTGGGCATATTTTCCTTGTCTTTGACAGAAAATAAAAAATCAAAAGCAATTTTTCCATTTTCACATGAAGTAACTTTCTCTGCAAAAGATGTCATTTTTATGATCCTTTCGCATACCATTATTGTTATGGGGTCATCTTCTACTAAAAGTACATCTGTAAATTTTGCCATTTATATTTTATTAATTTAAATTAAAAAGCAGGTCATTTTCTGCATTTATTCTAATTCATTTTCACCTCTTTTTAGGCAACAATCATTTAAACTTTTAGTTCTGCATAATCAATAGCTAATAGAATAAGAACAATATTGTCTGAAAAATTTAAAATTTTATAAGTATAACGAAAAATATAACTTTTAATTACTAATACAAATATTAATTAAAAGACTTTTAAAGAAAAGCTGAAGATATTTTAATAAAAAAGTTAATCTTCTACGGGTCTTTCTTCAATCACGACAAGGTCGTTTAATTCTACACTCATTGGTAACAAACCTACCTGTACAATGGCACGTTTTCCCCTTATCTCTTTTACCGATCCGACCTGGTAATTTTTTTTCAATTTCACTTTTGCACCTACCACTATCTCAGATGAAACTTCCTTGTACTTGCCTTCCACTTTCTTTGCTAGCTTGTTGGTTACAACCTGATCTTTCTTTCTAAATAAAAGATTATGCATCTGTTTAAGCGGCTCACTCTTGTCTTCAGCTTTCCTCCATTCGAGAAGGATTTGTTTCATTTTGCGCTCCATATCTTTAAGATAAGCAATACGGTCTTCAGTTATCTTGTTTTGCTGTTTAAGCAATTCGACCTCCTGTGTGTGCCGCTCCCTGTCTATAACATGGGTCATTTCCTTTTTCAGCCGCTCATTCTCTTTCAGCAGTTTTTGAAGTTCCTGTTCTTTCTTTTCAACATGCCTCAAGTCCTGTTCGGTGCGATTAAGCAGTTTATCTAAACTAAAATGATCTTCATCTACCAGTTGTCTTGCTTTTTTTATTAAATCTGTTGAAAGACCAATTCTTTCAGCAATAGAAAATGTATATGAACTTCCGGGCTTACCTATAATTAATTTATACAGCGGCACAAGATTTTGTTCGTCAAAAGCCATTGCTCCGTTTATTATTCCCGGCACTTTGTTGGCCATCACTTTCAGGTTAAGGTAGTGGGTAGTCACTATACCAAAAGAATGTTTCCTTGCCAGTTCTTCCATAATAACTTCTGCAAATGCGCCTCCCAAATTTGGATCGCTTCCGCTTCCTAATTCATCTATAAAAAATAAAGTTTTTCCGTTAGCCACTTCCATAAAGTGTTTCATGTTTTTGAGGTGGCTGCTGTATGTGCTTAATTCAAACTCAATGCTTTGCGTGTCTCCTATATGAATCATTAATTGCTTGAAAATTCCCATCTGTGAAGTTGGATGCACAGTCACAAGCAAGCCGCTTTGCATCATGATCTGCAAAAGACCAATAGTTTTAAGCGTAACTGTTTTTCCCCCCGCATTTGGTCCGCTGATTACCAATATACGGTTTTTATCATTAAGGGTTAAAGAAAGAGGAATAGTGTTTTTACCGGACTTTTTATTATAGAGATAAAGAAGCGGATGATAAGCATTTATTAATTCAATATGTGCTGCATCTGCTACTGCAGGAAATTCTGCATTCATATCAATTGCCAGCCGTGCCTTACCTCTTATAAAATCATATTCGCCAATTATAGTATGATAGGTTTTCAGCAACTCTGCATATACAGCTAAATCTGCTGTAAGTTTTCTTAATATCCGTTGAATTTCCCTGCTTTCTTCATTTTCGAGGCTAAAAATATCATTATTAAGCTCAATAGTTTCTTCAGGCTCTATATATGCCGTTTTCCTGGTATCACTTTCTCCGTGCAATATTCCTTTTATTTGTCTTTTGTACTCCGAAAAAACTGCCACTACCCTGCGGCCATTGCTAAAGCTTTCTTCAATATCTGCTGCATAACCCGCTTTATTTAACCGGCTAATCACTCTTTCAAACACCCTTCTCAGCTCATTTCTTTTCTTAAATAAGCTTAAACGAATTTTTTGTAAATCTTCTGAAGCATTATCTTTTACAGTTCCATGTTCATCAAGCACTTCATCCAGCATTTCGAGAATAGCTTTTTCATAATAAGTATCTGCCAGCACTTTGGTCAAAGCTGGGTATGCAATTCTTCTTTCAGTATCAAACCAGCGAAAAACAGATTGAATGCTTACAGCAAGTTTTCTTATTTGTACAAATTGCTCTCCTGTCAGTACAGCGCCTGGTATAGCAAGCAAACGAAGGTCTTTACTTAGGTTTAAAACATAGTCATTAGGAAAATACTGGGCGTTGAGTTGAATGAGCTTATACTCATGAGTTTGCTGCAGTTCGGTATGTATAAAATCTTTTTTTGTATGTATACGAAGATCAGCAGCCTTTTTTTTAGCAAATTCACTTTTGCAATATTCGATAAGTAATTCCTTTATTTTATCAAACTCTAACTGCACTAATGCCGATTCCGGGAATAATTTCATATAATTTCCACCGCTGCTGCGGACACTTAAGTATTGAATTTAAAAGTGCAAAAATAAAGGGTTACAAATGGAATAAGGCATTAATACAATATTATCTTCCGCCGTGCAACGAAGATGCAAAAAATATAGCGGTTATCAAAAAAATACATCACATGTCTCAATGAGTATTTTTAAGAAAGGCCAAAAGATCTGACATTTCTTTTATTGAAACAGATGCTTCCAAACCCGCAGGCATCGCTGAGGTTTGAGATGCTTCCATTGTTTTTATATCGCTGCGGGGAATAATAGTTTGCTGTCCGCCAATATTGTTAAGCAGGATAGCAGCGGATGTTTCTGAGGCTATGATACCATTTAACGTTTCGCTATTCTTTTTTACAATGCTCCACATTTCATATTTATCAGCGATAGAACGGTTGGGGTTTAAAATATCCGCCATAATGGATTGTGCATTGCGGTTACGGATAGAGGCAAGATCGGGGCCGAAGGCTTTTCCATATTTGCCGCTAACCTGGTGGCAGGTGGCACAAACCCGATTGAAAACCATAAGACCATTATCGGCATTGCCTGTCATAGATAACGCGGACTGATATTTTTTATTTACTGCATCACGGTCTTCTGTTTTGGCGGCAAGTATTTCTCTTGAACGCTTGCGGATGGCAAGATCATCGTTGTTCATAAGCTCAACCATTCGCGGCCAACTGATAGATGTGCTTTGTATTTGTTTTTTCTGCAACGCATCAAGCAGTAAATTCATATTGTTAACCGAGGAAAGAAATATTTCCATGCTGACATCACGGACCTCATGAGTAAACGTTTTCCAGTTTTGAATAATAAAGGTGCAGGCATCGTTTCCTGATATTTGATTGTATGTGCGTAATGCAGTTTGCTGTACGCTTTCAGCTTCTTCAGGTCTAATGATTTGTTGCATCAGTCTTTCATCGTTGCTATTTTTTTCTACAGCAATTAATCTCAAAGCATCACTGCGAAAATTAACATTTGCAGAAGGGTTTGCAGCTAATGATCTTGCCCGTTCAATAGTCTGACTCCAGGCCTGATCTTTCTCTATTCCCATAATCAATAACAGGTTTATTGCAGCAGCACGGACCAATGGAGAAGCATCGCTGTTGAATTTCGAAAGCAACAATTTTTTTTGCTGGTTCAAATCTCCGGGAAGCTTTCCTTTTGCGCTTATAGATTTGGCTAATCCTCGCAGGCAGGCAGATTGCCACCAGTCTGAAGCCGGAGTATTATTTTTTGCTGCAAGTTGAATAAGTTTTTGTATATCATTTACATTTTTTGATAATCCTATAACAGCGGCACAATTTTCAAAGAATAATTTTTTTCCTTCAGAAGGATTAGCTGCAATTGCCGGAATGGTTTTTTCAATCAATGCATACGACCGGCCTGCTGAAGAAGTAAGCGCTGCCACCTGCACCCATTTATCTCCTATATCTTTTACCAATAATTTTTGTCTTACAGTTTCTGCCTCTGTATCATTTATATTGCCCAGTGTGCATAATAACTGGTAACGAACTTTTGCATCGGTATCATTTTGCAGAGACAATAATTCATCTTCCAATCGCGGCTGTTGGTGTAAATGCAGTTCAGCAATTTTTATTGCATTTTCACGAACACCTGCAACAGGATGGTGCAATGCTTTTTGAAATGTTGGATAATCTATTGCATTAAACCCATTTAAAGTCCATAAAGCATGAACGAATGCAGTTGCAGAATTTGCAGTATCAAGCAGTTGATGGAGTAAGGAAATAGTTTTCGGGTCTTTTTTATCTATTAGCAAGCGCTGCGCATTGCGCCTCCACCAAATGTTATTACTGGCTAATGTTCTTACCAGTTCTTCGGCAGAAGCTGTTCCTAATTTCAATTTGCTGCACCAATTCATTTTGCCTGCATTAACCGGTGTAACCCGGTAAATTCTTCCTTTATCAGAACCATTGTATAAAGAGTCAGATCTGTTCACTTCATCACTCATCCATTCAGGATGTTCAACAATTTCACGATAATAATCCAAAACATACAATGCGCCATCTGGTCCTATATAAAACTGAACCGGCCGGAACCATGCATCTGTTGATGCAAGAAATTCTTTTTTCTGGTAAACTCTTGCTGCATTAAATGTTGCGCCTTTATCTGTAATATGATCTCCATGCACCAGATTATGCACCGGTTCTGCTATGAAAGTAACATTGTTAAAGCTATCAGGAAATAAACCGCCCTGGTACCATGTAACCCCGCAGGAAGAAGTAATAACACCAACATCGGTAAGTAATTGATGCTCAGGATTTTTAGTAATAGGAAATACTTCTGCCGCATTTCCATGGTTGGGAAGGTCGTCAGATGCTTCTGCCACCAACAGATTGGGATTGCGTTGCAGGTATTGTGCAGCGATCACTTCATGAAATAAATGGTCGGCATTGCTTGTACCTAAATGATGCCCCCATGCATCAAATGTTTGTCCATACTGCGATGCTCCTGACAGCATTTCGAGCTCATGAGTATCAGGTCTAAAACGAATGTTTCTTCCATCTGCATTACGAGGTAATTGCTTAGCCTGAGGATAGTTAACATAACGAACATTCGTTCCTGTATCATTAAACTCCATAGAAACTTTTGGTGTAACCGTTTCCATGTGAGCGACATAAATCCAGTTATCCAAACCATATAGCGGCGTATTGGCTATGTGCTGCGGATTGGTAAGTGCGAGCCCGGTTATCATTACCTGTTTTATATCTGCTTTGCCATCATTATTGGTATCTTCTAAATAAACAATATCAGGCACATCTACGACGAGTAACCCTTTTTTCCACTTCATGATCCCCGTTGGTAACCTGAGATGATCAGCAAATACTGAACTTTTATCCGGTGTACCATCTCCATTTGTATCTGTAAGTAATTTAATTACACCTAAACCTGTTGTATCCAAAGGATATCCATGCATCTCCACCACATAGAAGTTTCCGTTTTCATCAACTTCCATAGCTACAGGATCAGAGATCATAGGTTCTGAGGCGACGAGTTCAATTTTAAAACCTTCAGGTAATTGAAAGGTTGATAACGATTGTTCGGGAGTTAATCCGCCCGGTGTTATTTTCTTTTGATTGCAAGCATGCAAGCCAAGAATTAGCAGGAGGTATGCAATAGGTTTTAGTTTCATTACAACAGAAGGGGTTATCTGTTAAAGATAATAATTTCATTAAAATTATTCAAATCTAAAAAAAGTATTATCCTTAAAGTTGTTATTAAAAAAAGCATTTATTTTATACAATTCTCTCACTAATGTTTTTATATAAATATACTCACTTGCAGAATACTTATCAACTAATGAAGGATATAATAACAATAAAGGCGTTGAGGTTCATTACCAAAACTAAAAACAGATAATTTAGAATAGTTCACCACATGCTTTAAACTGCCCGCAACCCGTTGTGGATTGCTTGAGGTAGCGGTATTTTATTCTTCCATCCTTTTAATTTAGGCTGCTATTTTGCGGCATTCTTCTGCACATTGTTTACATGCTTCTGAACATTCCTGACAAGTTTACTGTGTGAATGTTTTGCGCATTCATTGCCACATGTTTCACAAATGCCTGCACATAGCGTGCAGATTTCTTTTGCTTTTTCGCTGCCTAAGCTCATTAACTGTGCTGCTGCATAGCATATAGCTGCACATTCCATATCTAACTGAATGCACTTTGCCATCATTTTTACATCTTCTTCCTGTGTACACGAAGAATAAAAAAACAAAGCCTCACTTAATTAGAGCAAAGCTTTTGCATTTAAGCATTCAAAGTAATAAATATCTCCTAAATCTTTTTCCACTTCAACCTCAAACTATTAGCTACCACACTTACACTACTTAATGCCATAGCCGCACCTGCAATCATTGGGTTTAAAAGAAAACCATTAACAGGATACAAAATACCGGCGGCGATCGGGATACCAATAATGTTATAAATAAATGCCCAAAACAGGTTTTGCCTGATGGCTGCAACTGTGTGTTTAGATAGTTTGATGGCTTTGGGTATGCGCAAAAGGTCGGATGAAATAATAGTCATTTTAGCAACATCCATTGCTATATCGCTGCCTTTGCCCATTGCTATGCTAATATCGGCCTGGGCTAAGGCATTACTGTCGTTGATGCCATCGCCAACCATAGCAACTGTTTTGCCTTGCTGCTGCAATTGCTTTACAAAAGCGGCTTTATCAGCAGGTAATACTGCGGCTTTGAATTGTGTGATGCCTACCTGTTGTGCAATAGCTTTTGCAGTTGCCTGATTGTCGCCTGTGAGCATATATACATCTATGCCTAAGGCTTGCAATTGCTGTACAGCTTTTTTAGAAGTGTCTTTTACTTTGTCTGCAATGGCGATAAGGGAAACGCAAGATGGGGGCTATTGATGTAATTTAAGCCTCTAAATTTTAAAATCATGAAAAAAAATTAACGCCGGCGGCAGAGGCTGCCTTGCTCAAGATTCAACAGGTAATGACTGTTGGTGAGTATTCTCGCAGCTCCACAATCCAGACCTCCTTTTCACTTAACCCATCCAACTCATACACAAGCTTATTTATTTTTTCATCTGTACATGCTATGCGTTGGTTAAGTTGATAGATTTTTTTATGATGAGCAGTAGTTTGTTTCACCTACCCAAAAGATAAACCTATGTCAATTTCAATTAATTAATGTTGTTTAGAAGTATACGGACCGAATATGCTTTTCACCGGCATCTCTTCACTGCTGTCATCTAATATAATAACATAATAATTTTTGCCGCCTGGTAAAACACGTACAACAATATGTCCCTGCTGGCTTTTATACGATTCATCTACCAAAGGCCCGATTACGAGCTTATTGGGCTCCAACATATTGGTAGCAAAAAGATCACGTTTCCCTTCATATAAATAAGGCGAAGTTGCACGTATTAAGACTTCATGGCCAGGATGATCCGCTGTCCATGTTTGTTCTATCCAAACACGTGGTTTAAATGTTTTCACCTGGAATTCATTTACTGCATCCCTGTTTCCATGATGATCCATTGTAGCCACATCAACCTCCCCGATTACTTTTCCTGCAGGTGTTTCCACATCACGCCATGCTGCATCTCCAACGAATACATTCCCGGAGCAATCACCGCCTGTATAATAAGTAAAAGGGCCATAATGTATAGTCATTACATTGCTAAGTGTGTTTTCGTCAGGCCAGGTTTTACTATTTAAAGAGTCTATAGGAGGAAAATGCTGATTAGTCGAACTATCTTTGCCGGTCCATATCAACCCATTTGATTTTATATTTTGAATGTGGAATTCCTTAAAGTTTTGGGGATGCTGCAGTAAACTTAATTGTGATCTTACCCCGGCTTTGAATGAATTAACCTGCATTCCCTTTTGCTGCTGAACCTTAATAAACGATAGGTAATTTTTCCATGTTTTAATATAGGTATCTTCTTTTCCCTCCAACTTTGCCAGTCTCTTTTGAACAGAAACAGGATAGTTATAATCTCTCTGTAACAGATTATGAATAGGAATAAGTTCACCTACACCTGTAATGCCTGTTAATGCATATTGCTTTCCTGCAGACAGCGGTGCGCCTGCATACCAGCTGCCAAAATGATCGTCATGAAAATGTGAAATTACCGCATAATCAATCACTGCTTTTTCCTTTAACGGCGATACTTTTTTTATGTAACCTGCTATCCACTCATAAGGATGTTTTGTATCGTTTGGCCGGATAACTGCATTTCGCTTAGAAGTGGTTCTTGGGTTTGTTGGATCCAGCTCGCCGGCATCAAATAAGACAGTTGTACCATCCGGAAAAATATAAAAGGCAGCATTTCCCCTGCCGGTATTTATATGGTGAAGATCAAGATAACCTTCCTTCCACGCCGGCAAAGGTTTGCCAATTTCAGCTACCTGTTGAGCGGAAGCGCTTAAGCTCATAAGCATAAGCACAACGAATAACTTTTTCATAATCAGAAGAAATATTTTATTAGGATTAAGAATTAGTTTGCAAAGCCGCTTAGCTTCGTCATTGCAACCGGACTCCATAAGCTTCTTTCAAAAACTGCTACGCATGTTTTTGAATGCCTTCGCAATTCGCTCGGCACCAAACCTTATAATGTCCCTTATGCAATGACTGTTGTCTGAAGTTCCTTAAGCATCTTCAAGCAAGGGATAACTCTGCCTATTCTTATTTTATATTTTATTTTTAAACCAGACTTTTCCCCCTAATTAAGCTGCAATGGTGCGCTCTTATACTCTTAAAAATGCATGAGCAATTAAACCAATGGGAAGACAGGCAATACAAATAAAACTGATAATTAAATTAATCCTGCCAATCAGGAAAGTCAAAACCGGGCTGTAATCCCGGTTTTGAAAAATAAGATGCTGATATTATATTACTTAATCCCTTTTTTTAGATCCTTTTAATCCATTTCGTCTGTGTTCTGTTTTCTTAGAAAAAAGCTGAATAGAAAATCTATAAGTACAAGTGAGTGACACAACGATGATCAATAGAATTCCTAAAGCCCACTTCCTAAGAAAAAAATACTAAGTAAATAAGATAGGCTGCCTCTTTTTCGGTTCTATGACGCTTTGTGTTGCTAAAATTGCCCCGACCTTCAGGTCGGGGATAGTTATAAAAATATTTACATTGGCTTTAGCCGAAACTCTTTTGAAAATAATAGGGTTTAAGTATCCTTCATATTTTCAGTAAAAATTTATTTCTTTGGCTAAAGCCTTGGATTTATTATTCTTTATCCACGACCTGAAGGTCGTGGCAATTAGAGATTAATAGCAATTACCATAGAATCTTTTTCCTTTCTTAAGCCCCTTTAGGGGTTGGGGCTTAAAATGAATACCGCATACCAAACTGAACAGAATAATAACTGGCTGTTTTAATTTTGGTACCTGCATTTGCATTCACTTTATAGATATAAGAATTGGTAGCCTGGTCAAATCCGTTAAGGTTATACAGGTTGGTGTTAATGATCTGGCTATAACCTCCCCATTTATAATTCAACAGGTTAAGCACATTGAAAATATCTGCCCGGAAAGTAACTTTATGTGTTTTATAAATTTTTAAATCATAAGCTGCACTCATATTCCATTGGGCGCGCCAGGGCATTAAACCACCCATGTATGGGGCGAACTTGCCCATGTTCTTTTCAAGGAATTTCCTGAACTCCCGGCTGGTTGTTTTAAGCAGGGTTTGCATGTCGGCAGCAATGTTTGCAGGCGTTGAAGACTTACCGGGATCGTAAATATAAGCAAGGTCAGTACCATCGTTGCCTTCACCAATAATATCCCTGTTTACGAAGGAAGAAAAACGTGCATTTTGATAAGCCTGGAAAGATGAGCTGATGCTAAACCCATTAAAAGTCGGGCTTAAAAGCAAGGCAATAAATTTATTAGGCTGATCGCCATCGCTGTAATAGTTTCTTCCATAAGCAGCATAATCCTGGTAAGAAGAAGCCACACTGAAATTTGCATTGCGCGGATCACCATTGTCATAGGGAGGCGTACCGGTTGCTTTGCCCTTTGCATACGAAGCGCTGAAAAATCCGTCTTTGCCCAGTTGTGCAGAAGCCTCTACCATGAACCCTTTGTATTTAGAAGACCAGTTGGTATTGGTAAAATACCTTACCTGGTTGAAGTTGGCCGATACCCTGGAATTGACAATGGGCAGTGTTGTTGATACGTTGGCAGGAATAGTTGCTGCTGGTACATAAACATTACGACCTTCGTTTGTTACAAATTCAGCAGTGTGTTTTAAATTCAGGTCATACAGGTAAAAGTTATCCCAGGTATTATTGTAGTATAGATTAGCTCCCATTCGCAGCCAGCGATTGAAATAATGGTAATAGCTAAGACTTGTTTTAAAAGTAAGCGGGTTCTTTAAATTTTTATCCAGCACCAAAACAGTTGCAGGCTGTGTTGTGGTAAGTGATTTATAATAGTCCACTCCCGGTACCTGACTAAAGTCTTTTTGGTAGGCCTGCCAGTCAGGAACAGGAACGTTTTGACGTATATCAATCTGCCTGAAATCAACCCCATTATCAATATGAGCAAAGGTGATGGGCTGTGTAGTGAACTCAGATGCAAAAAGCCCTGCGCCAAATTTAACCACATCTTTTCCATTGCTGTTTACATCCCAAATGAAGTTAATGCGTGGCTGAATATTTTTTGCATCAAAAGGTATCACATCAGATCTTACACCTAAATCCTGCTCAAGAACAGTGTTACGCGTTGGCTTATTCCCAATAATGGTAGCATCCCATCTTACGCCAACTGCCACGTTAAGATTTGGTTTCAAATTCGTTTCCATTTGAGCAAATACGCCCAGTTCAATTAAGGGTACACTGATAGCCGGATTGCTGCCATTCAATGGAATTTTCCTGTTAAAGCGATACGGGTTATTTTTTTGCATATCGGCAATAGATGCATAATAAAACTGTCCCTGCTGATCGTGGGATAAACGGTCTGTAACATGATTGATATTATTATCTGTACCAAAGACAAAATTCATGTTACCGGCTTTGTAACGTACATTATCTACTATCTGTATCACATCCGAAGCATCTCTTTCCGGAACCCAGTTCTGGTTTCCGAAAGCAACGGTAGTGTTGCCTGTGCTGCTGTCGGCAAAAGCAGAGGTAACATTTACAAAACCTTCAGGTACATGATTATTCAAAAAGCTAAGAAATTTTCTATAAGTACTAAAGCTTAGCCTTAGGTCATTGGTTACCGATTTACTAATCTCTGACCGTAACCCAAGCATCACGGCATTATCTATTTCTGTACCGGTGTATTGTGTAGTTAAGAGACCTCCGCCTTTTATTTTATTCGGGTCAACAAAATGCAGGTAGTTATACTTTAAAGTCAGCAGGTTTTTCTTGTTGATGTTCCAGTCGAATTTTGCAAACGCATTTTTAGTTTCCTGTACTATATTGATGGTGCCGTATTGAGGGCTTGCAGGGAAACCAAACTGATTTTCCATAATCCCGACAATCTGATCAAGGTTACTTTTTGTAATGTTCAGGTTCTTTTCCGCCTGTGCCTGGGTTGCACCTGAATAGGTAAAATCGTATGCCCTGAAAGGAATGGTGTTTTGATACTGGTCATAAGAAATAAGAAAATGAACTTTATCCTTTATAATAGGTCCGCTTAGGTATGCACCCGCCTGAAAAATTTTGTATTTGCTGGTAAGTTTATTGCCATTAACATCTTTTTTGGCAGCCAGTGAGTTGGCTCCATAATAACTCCAGGCTGCTCCAGACAAGGTATTGGTACCTGATTTGGTAATGGCTTTCACCACACCTCCGGAACCACGGCCATTGGTTACATCATATGAATTGGTAGATACTTCAAACTCACGGATTGTTTCAGATGATATAGAAAATGCAGCATCTGACAAACCTCCGAAAGTAGCTCTCCTGTTGCTGACCCCATCTAACATATAACCGGTACCGCCTGCTTTTGCTCCTGCAAGCGAAGCTCCGTTTGCTAAAGGTGACAGCACTACCAAATCAGCATAATTACGGGAGGCCAAAGGTATTTTCTGTATTGCTCTGCCACTAACTGCTGTGGATGTTCCCAACCGGTCAATACTATTGTTGAAACTATTTGAAGTGACTTTTACTTCAGCCAGTTCAGCAGACTTTTTCCCTAAAACAATTTTTTGTAACACCAATCTGTCACCAAGGTTAAGGGGATTGTCTCTTAAAATTTGAGTTTGGTAATTAACTGAAGAAATTTCAATTGTGTATACACCAACAGGTAAATCTCTTAAAAGGAAATAACCTTTTTTGTCTGTTATCGCAATTGCACTAAAACCGGTTGCTGTATTTTTTGCATTGATCGTTGCACCCTCAGCAGGTTGAGAATTTTCAGCAAAAACAAATCCGCTGATACCTGATCCTGATGACTGGGAAAAACTTTTAATGGCTAATATGAATGCCATTAATAAAAAAAGAAGGCTTTTGTTAGTAAATGTTAGTTTCATAAGGGAAAGTTTTAAGAATAAAATGCAAAACTATTAATAGGATTTTAGCAGATGATACTTTGATAATAGAATAATGAAATGTTTACACAAAGATAATGTAATATTAACAGGGGTATTGAAGCAGTAAGGTGAAACTGGGTTATTAATTGTAGGGATAGAGCTCTCTTCCTTCACTGCAGCTTGTTGGCTTGCATAAAATCTATTAGGCAAAATTCTGTGGACTGATGTTTCCTAAATAAACTAACTCTATCGATATTAGACGATTGAAAGAATCAATTTATGTTGAACACTCTGCCGTCTTTGCAGTCCTTATTAAGGGCAACGATTGAAGCCACAAACTTTAGGCGAATTAATTAAGTAATTAGTTAGAATATATTCTATCGCCAGTTGCATAGTCATATTCCAGTTTTTAATACCCCTTCGTTTTTAAAGAATGTAAATAGAGATTGTTCAGGTTGCATAATCCCTGCTATCAACAAATAATCATCTATACAAAAACTCAGGAGTACAATTAAGCAGAAGCAGGTTTAGTTTGCATATGAATTATTCCGGGCAACACTCTCATTAATTAATAAGACTAACAAGCATCTAAGCCTTTTTAATTATTTAAAATTGCCACTCATCCTTTATATTTTTTTATGTTTTCTTCTTATTTACCGTTCATCTATAGACACATATTCATGTGATTGTCAGTTAACATTTTCGTTTATTCTTTTGCTTCATAAAACAAAAATAAAACTGTAATTATGAAAAAGATTTTAATCATGGCAACTACTGCAATGTTGCTTTTCTCATGTAAAAAAAATGACGACAACAAATCAGGAACTTTTACCGGACCTGATGTAACTATTCAGCAGGGAAAAGGAAAAAGCTGGATAAAACTTGACGCTGCCGGTGCTCCCCAACAATTAGGACTAACCATTGATGATGCCACAATGAACAGTTTGCCTGCAGATGGTGATGGAAGTGAAGTAACTCTTCCTTTACATGGTATAGCAAAAGCTGCAACACCTTTGACCATATTGAGGTAGGTTGGAACCCTCACGGACATGAGCCGGCTGGGATTTATGCCAAGCCTCACTTTGATTTCCATTTTTATATGGTGCCCGAAGGTGAAGTTGCTGCTGCAACCGATACTGCAAAGCTAAATGCAAACCCTGCTGCTGATTACCTGCCGCAAAATTATGTGCCTGGTCCTCCAGTTCCTCAAATGGGTAAACACTTTATTGATGTTACTTCTCCTGAATTTAACGGACAGACATTTACTCAGACATTTATATATGGAACATACGATGGTAAAGTAACTTTTTATGAACCCATGATAACTCTTGCTTTCTTAAAAAGCAATTCAAACTATGAACGTTCAATACCCCAGCCTTCTAAATTCAGAAAGGAAGGATATTACCCAACTAAAATGCGTGTTTCAAAGCATGATGGAGTAACGGATATTGTACTTGATGGATTTATGCAAAGACAAAGTTCGTTATAAAAACTTTCATGCATTTACCTTAGCAGACTAAATTTTATTTTAATTTAATTAAAGGACTTTACATTAGAAGTAATATTAAAAGAGGCTGTCTCAAAAAGGCAGCCTTTTTAATTTTTAAAAAATGCATAAACATCATTCCTTGTTCATAAAGCATTCTCAAGAAATCACTCGCATCATTTGTACAATCAATAGTAATATTCTATCAACATTTTGTAGCTTTAACGATCTTTCTTAATCCAACTGCTTACAATACAATAAAAATCGGACAATGATAAAAAGAACTATTCTAACCCCTGTTCTTTATTTTATTCTTTTATCTATTTCCATCAATTGCATTGCCCAAACCTCATCTAAACTGATAGGTAAGATTACAGATCGTGTAACGAAAGAGCCAATAAAAAATGCAAGCATAATCATTAAGGAAAACAAAAGTGGTTCTGTCAGCAATGACAGCGGTTATTTTAGTATTTCTGCACGTATTACCAAGTTTACAGTAATAATTTCGGCGGTAGGGTATGGTAATTTTACAACGGCGGTTGACCTTACACAAGATAACCACCCGCTTGTGGTAACGCTTGAAAAAAAACCGGACGAAACGCTTGATGAAGTTGTAGTAAACAGTACAAGGGAAATCTCGCGGGTTAAGTCAACGGAAATGAATATTACCAGGATCAACCCGGAACTTATTAAAAGAAGTCCGTTAATATTAGGCGAAGCAGATATTATTAAGGCTCTTACTTTACAACCTGGAATAACGACAGCCGGCGAAGGTACAGGTGGCTTTAATGTACGCGGAGGTAATACTGATCAAAACCTTGTATTGGTTGATGGAGCCCCTTTATTCAATACTTCGCATTTATTTGGCTTTTTTACTTCAGTAAGCCCTGATGCTATACAGGATGTTACTTTATACAAGGGCAGTATGCCGGCTCAATCTGGTGGCAGGTTATCATCCCTGCTAAATATGAAAGTAAAAAGTGGCAGTGCAGACAGAATGAGGTATACAGCAGGAATCAGCCCTGTAAGTGCAAGGTTTTTTGTGAATGGTCCTGTTATCAATAATAAACTGACATTTACCGCTGGCTTGCGCGCAGCTTATCCCAACCTTGTTTTGAGTCAGCTGCCTGATAAATTCGGAGACAGCCGTGCTTCTTTTTATGATGGCGTCATTAAGGGCGAATATGCTTTCAACGATGATAATAAGATATCTGTAACTGTTTACAAAAGTTACGATAAGTTTAGATTTGACACAGCTACTTCCTTCGATTGGAAAAGTGATCTTATTTCATTAAACAGCAGTTTTTCATTTAGTTCAAAATTATCCTTGAGAGTAAATGGAAATCAAAGCAAGTTTATTTCAGGCATCAATAACCTTCCTGAAAATTATCAATTCAAACTTACTTCTTCTATTGAGCAAAAACAAGCTAAAGCATCGTTTTTATATAAACCTGATGATAAAAATAAAATAGAAGCCGGCGCTGATTTTATACTTTATAATATTTCGCCGAGACAAAGGAAGCCTTCTTCATCTTCGAGCATTATAAATCCGCTTACTATCCAAAAGGAGAGGGGACGTGAAATGGCAGGATTTATAAGCGATGAAATAAGTTTAACAGATAAAATTACTTTTAATGCAGGTGTGAGATTTACTTCATATGACTATCTTGGTCCTAAAGCAGTGTACCGGTATAAAGCGAATGTTCCTCTTTCAAAAGAAACTATTAGCGACACTGCTGTCTATGCTAAAAACAAAAGTATTCAAAGTTATTCAGGGTTTGAACCAAGAGCATCATTGAAAATTGGTTTAACAGAAGATATGACTTTTAAATTAAGCTATAACCGCGGGCAACAATTTCTCCATCTTGTATCAAATACTACTGCTATCTCACCAGTAGACTTTTGGAAACTAAGCGATAATTATATCAAAGGGCAAAAAGGAAATCAATATGCAGCAGGCTTTTTCAAAAACTTTAATAACATTCGCTATGAACTTTCGGTTGAAGCATACTACCGGACAATAAATAATATGATTGATTATAAAGATGGAGCGACTTTATTACTTAACAGCTATGTTGAAAGCGCCTTACTTAATGCAAGAGGACGCGGATATGGTGCAGAATTAAGTTTAATAAAAAATACCGGCAAACTTACCGGACAATTTAATTACAGTTATTCTAAAACGGATATTCAAATATTGAATGCGTTTCGTGCAGAACAAGTGAATGGAGGCAATTATTATCCTTCTAATTCGGACAGACCCCATAACCTTGCCATAATCTCCAAACTGAAGCTCGGTAACGGCTGGAGCTTTAACTGCAATTTCGTTCTGAGTTCCGGAAGGCCCGCTACTTATCCTGACGGGAACTATTCATATAATGGAGCAATAGTTACTAATTATTCAAAAAGAAATATGGATCGTCTGCCTGTTTATCATCGTCTCGATGCTGGGTTCTCTTATGTTTCGAGGCGGTATTTTGAGCAGAAGAGATATAGTATTTTGAATTTCTCATTTTATAATCTTTATGCGCATCAGAATGCTTATTCAATTTACTTTCAACGAAACCCGGTACTTTTATTTCCTTATCGCTTATCTGTAGTAGGCACAATAATACCTTCTATTTCATGGACCTATAACTTCTGATTTACATGCAATTCTTAAAAATAATACTGCTTGCTGCCATTGTTTCCATCATTGCACCAAGCTGTATTAAAAAGATAGATGTAAAAACAAGAAATGAAAAACCAATACTGGTTGTAGAAGGATCGGTTACCACAGATACTGTCCCTTACCAGGTTAAATTATCTTATTCAGGACCATTTACAAGGGGATATGAACTGCCTGACAAATTTCTCGAAAAAGATGCTGATGTATCTATAACAGACGATTTGGGTAATGCAACCTCACTCGTTTATAAAGACCAGGGTATTTATGAAACAACTGATCGCAGCTATACAGGTAAAGTTGGAAGAAGTTATAGTGTAATTGTGACACTGCGAGATGGAACAAAATATGTATCAGTTCCTGAAAAAATAAACCCGGCAGTACCAATTGATAATATAAGTATACTATTTAATTCTTATCCTCCTACTCCTTCAAGCTTAGGTGTCTATGCAGATCTGAACGATCCTGCCGCGGAAGAAAATTATTATAAATGGTCTTTTTATACTTATGTGCCGAGGAAGACAAATGGGATACCTTGTGGATTTGGATGCCTTAAGTATGAGTATTGTTTTCAGAAAGTCACAAACCAGGAATTTCGAATTCTTTCAGATGCCGCAATAAATGGAAACAAAATTAAAAACCATTTAATGGGAAATTCTCCGATTTATTGGTATGGGCGACACTATATTGATATTATGCAGTGTTCCATCTCACGCGAGGATTACCAGTTTTCTTTACGATTTCATGAACAACAAACACGTACGGGAAGTATATTAGATCCGTTGCCTGCATCTATTAAAGGCAATATATATAATGCCGCAGATTCCAATGATTTTGCTCTTGGTTATTTTTCAGCTTCTTCGGTTACACATGTTCGTGCAGTTCTTGTTCCTTTCAGTATCACTCCATTTCTGCTTGATGTAACAGCGGTCACTTATATCCCTGAGGGATCTAAAAATTGTTTCGAATATTTTCCTAATGCGCTGTTTTATCCACCATCGCCTGCCACTCAAAATCCTCCTCCGCCAGGTTGGGAAAATGCTCAGATAATAGAAGTGAGATGGGAATAAATATTGATTTGTTATTGTTATATAATTTGATATTGACATTTGTTTTAACATCATTCTTTGGGAACTTATCTAACTGCGGTTCCTAATTAGTTGCTGCAAAAGAAAAGAAAAAAGAAGCAATCGAAAGGATTGCGAATGCAGGGATTGTATGAAGATGATCTTTAAACGTTACAAATTACAACTTTTCCAAAGTCTATTCCCTTAAAGCAATCAAATTATCCAGGTACACTGTTTCAGCAATCAAACAAACTTGTTTTCGTCATTTATTTACAACCTTATCGTATCTCAATTTCTGCCGGTATTTAATACCCGATTAATGGTTTTCTGTTAAATCCAATGATTGCAAGTGCTGCAATGGCCATAAGTTCAATTTCTCTAGTTGCCAATACCTGCGGCTAAGGTCAAGATCCAGTAAAGAGGCAATTTCTAACGAAAAAAACTACCTTTGCCGTCCTGGTGGCTAAAAAACGCTTCATATCATCAATTTTGCTTTGTGCATTTGCTGTCCTTTTTGCCCACAGCGTTATACCCCACCATCATCATGAGGAGGAGGCGACGGAACAGCACCACAGTTCACACGATGATGACCACGACGATATAGACAATAACTTTTTAGGACAGGCTTTTTCGCATTTGCAGCATCAGCAGGGCGATACTTTTGTCTATGAAACGGCTACGCCTGATTTACAATCTTCGAAGGTTAATTTTGATAAAAATGCTTTGTTATTGGGTCAGTACATAGTTCAGGTACTTCACAAACCCCCTATAAAACATCCTGAACCTTATCTAATAGATTTTACATTTTTTTTTTATTCAGTTACTACACTTCTTAGAGGTCCACCATCTCTATTGGCATAACTATGCCCATTCCCTAACCTCTTTATCTCATTTCTTTACATCTTCTGTAAAAGCATTTGCCTTTAACAACGCTACTATTTTATGTTAGATAAAATAATTCACTTTTCTATCAAGAATAAGTTGATAATCGGCTTATTTACTTTAGCCCTTATAATCTGGGGTTCATATTCTTTGAATAAACTACCCATTGATGCAGTGCCTGATATTACAGATAACCAGGTAATGGTTATCACGGTTACACCAACATTGGCAGCACAGGAAGTTGAAAGGCTCATCACTTTTCCTGTTGAGCAAACAATGGCAAGCATTCCAAACATTCAGGACATCCGTTCATTCTCCCGGTTTGGGTTATCCCTTGTCACTATTGTATTTAAAGAAAGCGCAGATATTTACTGGGCAAGGCAGCAAATACAGGAACGGTTAACCCTTGCTTCAAAGCAAATTCCTGAAGGTGTTGGCACTCCCGAAATGGCTCCGGTAACAACAGGCTTAGGCGAAATATACCAGTATGTAATTCATGCAAAGCCGGGATATGAAAAGAAGTACAATGCAATGGAGCTTCGCACTATTCAGGACTGGATTGTAAAACGACAGTTATTAGGAACACCCGGAGTTGCTGAAGTTAGCGGCTTTGGTGGGTATGTAAAGCAGTATGAGATAGCTGTCAATCCTGACAAGCTGCACAGTATGAATGTAAGTATTGATGAAATATTTACAGCACTGGAAAACAACAATCAGAATACGGGAGGTGCTTACATCAACAAATCTCCCAATGCTTATTTTATAAGAAGTGAAGGATTGGTAAATAAGATGGAAGACATTGAAAAGATGGTTATTAAAACTGATAACAGGATACCTGTTTTAGTAAGAGATGTAGCGACAGTGCAGTTTGGTAATAGTGTAAGGTATGGAGCAGCTACAAGGAACGGGCAGGGAGAAATAGTAACCGGCATTGTAATGATGCTAAAAGGTGCTAATTCATCAGAAGTAATAAACAATGTAAAAAAGAGAATAGAACAGATTAAAAAAACACTTCCGGAAGGTGTAGACATTGAGCCGTTTCTCGATAGGAAAAAGTTAGTTGACAATGCTATCACCACAGTATCAACAAACCTTATTGAAGGAGCATTGATTGTTGTGTTTATACTTATACTGTTTTTGGGAAATCTTAGAGCAGGGCTTGTTGTAGCATCAGTTATTCCTTTGGCTATGCTTTTTGCTATTTCTATGATGAATTTGTTTGGTGTATCAGGTAACCTAATGAGTTTAGGAGCAATTGATTTTGGATTAATAGTAGATGGCGCAGTGATTATAGTAGAAGCCATCTTACATAAAATTACAGTAGGGCATTTTGAAAGACAGCATATAGATAAGCTATCAACCGAACAGATGGATGATGAAGTATATCATGCAGCTTCTAAAATAAGAAGCTCTGCAGCCTTCGGAGAAATTATAATTCTTATAGTTTACTTACCCATCTTAGCACTGGTAGGCATAGAAGGAAAAATGTTTAAGCCAATGGCTCAAACAGTATCATTTGCTATACTTGGTGCGTTCATTTTATCGCTTACTTATGTACCAATGATGTCGGCTTTATGTTTAAGTAAAAAAACTGCTCATAAGAGAACAATTTCTGATAAGATGATGAATTTCTTTCATCGTTACTATGACCCGTTAATACGCAAAGCAATTCATCACAGAGGAATAGTGCTAACGATTACAGTATCCTTATTGGTTGCCACCATATTTGCCTTCAAAAGTTTAGGCGGTGAGTTTATACCACAGTTAGACGAAGGAGATTTTGCAGTAGAAACAAGGGTATTAACAGGCAGTTCAATAGACCAGATTATTGATGCCTCAACAAAAGCGCAAAAAATTATTCTACAAAAGTTTCCCGAAGTAAAACAGGTCGTAAATAAAATTGGCTCGGGTGAAATTCCAACAGACCCAATGCCAATTGAAGCAGGTGACATGATGGTAATATTAAAAGATAAAAAAGATTGGGTAACAGCATCAACAAGAGAGGAATTAGCCGATACTATGCAAAGGGCATTATCTGTAATACCTGGAGTAACATTTGGTTTTCAGCAACCGATACAAATGCGTTTTAATGAATTAATCACGGGTGCTAAACAGGATGTAGTAATTAAACTTTATGGTGAAGACCTTGATGTACTTACAGAATATGCAGGTAAGATAGGAAGCCAGATAAAACACATTGAAGGTGTAGAAGATTTATATGTAGAAGAAGTAACCGGTTTGCCACAAATACAAATACAATTTAACAGAGACAAGATTGCTCAATATGGCTTAAACATTAAAGATATAAACAAAGTAATTAAAACAGCATTTGCCGGTGAAACAGCAGGTCTTGTTTATGAAGGTGAAAAGCGTTTTGATTTAGTGGTTCGTTTGACAAAAGAAGACAGGAAAGATTTATCTGATGTAAGAGGCATATACATAAGTACATCAACAGGTGAGCAGATACCTTTGGAAGAAGTCGCTACAGTTGATTTCAAAAGCGGGCCTAATCAAATACAAAGAGATGATACAAAGAGAAGAATAACAGTTGGCTTTAATGTTCGTAACAAAGATGTACAGAGTATCGTAAAAGAGATACAACAGAAGTTAGATGCAAAACTAAAGCCTCCCCCAGGCTATTATGTAACTTATGGTGGACAATTTGAACATTTGAAAGCAGCAAATAAAAGGTTATCTATCGCAGTGCCTGTAGCATTATTCTTAATCCTGTTACTGCTATATTTTACTTTTAATTCAATAAAAGAAAGCCTTCTAATTTTCACAGCCATCCCACTTTCTGCAATTGGTGGTGTATTCGCTTTGCTCGTGCGAGGTATGCCTTTCAGCATTTCAGCAGGTGTAGGTTTTATTGCACTTTTTGGTGTAGCTGTATTAAATGGTATTGTATTGCTTGGTGAATTTAACAGGCTACAGGCAGAGGGAGAAACAGACATTTATCAACGGGTATTGAAAGGGACAAGAGTGAGGTTAAGACCGGTACTAATGACAGCAGCCGTTGCTTCGCTTGGCTTTCTGCCAATGGCATTATCCCATTCATCCGGTGCGGAAGTACAAAGACCATTAGCTACAGTAGTAATAGGCGGCTTAATATCTGCAACCTTTTTAACCCTTGTTGTTTTACCGGTATTGTATATTCTTTTTGAAAAGAAAATTAAATTAGGAAAAGGCATGAAGCCATCAACAAACACAGCATTATTTATTTTAGCTATTGCAGGTAGTTGCATATTACCTTCAGCTTTATCGGCTCAAAATACTGGAAACAGTCAGGCAAGAATAATAACCCTTCAACAAGCCGTTGACGAAGCATTAAAGAATAACAGCAGCATTAAATCAGCAAATTATGCTATTGACTTACAGAAAGCATTAAGAGGCAGCGCACTTAATATTGATAAAACCAATATTACACTTTCACAAGGTCAAATCAATAGCATTAATTACGATAACAACATAAATATCAATCAGCGCATAGAGTATCCTACTGTTTATAAAAACCAACTTCGTTTAGCAGATGAACGAATAAAAGGAAGTCAATACCAGCTTGCAGTAAATCAGTTGGACTTAGCAAACAACGTAAAATTAGCCTACTATCAATTAGTTTATTTCATAAATAAGAGACAACTATTGTATGCACAGGATACGTTGTATGCAAATCTTGTAAAAGCAAGTGCAGTAAGGTATCGTACAGGTGAAAGTACATTGTTGGAAAAAACAACTTCCGAAACCTCATTGCAGGAAGTTAAAAACCGAATACAACAGAACGAAATAGATATACTGATAGCACAGCAGCAATTACAGGTTTTATTAAATACAAAAGATGCTATAATCGTCGCTGATACTTCAATAGTTAAAAGAGATTTGCAGCTTCCAACAGACAGTTCAGCAATAGCAAACAATCCAACGTTGAAATACCTGCAACAACAAATAGAAATCAATAAGAAGGAAACAGATGTACAAAGAGCAAAGAGACTACCCGACTTTATTGCAGGCTATACAAATCAATCTTTCCGTGGCATTCAAAATGTAAATGGTGTTAATGAGAAGTTCACAGGTTCAGACAGGTTTAACAGCTTCCAGGTAGGTGTTTCAATTCCACTTTTGCCAAGTGGATATAAGTCAAAAATTAACGCGGCAAAAATCAATGAACAAATTGCAGCTTCAAGGTTAGAGTATGAGCAAACAGTTTTAAATGGGCAGCTAAACATTTTGCTTCAGCAATATTATAAACATAAGAGTGCGGTTAGTTATTATGAAACAACAGCTCTTCCACAAGCAGACATTATTATAAAGAATGCAGAGAAGGGTTTCGGAGCCGGAGAGTTGACCTATGTTCAATATCAACAAAGCCTTGCTACCGCGTTAAAAATAAGAACCGATTATATAGAAAGCATTTATCAATACAATCAATCAACACTTGCAATTGAGAGCATTGTGGGTATAAAATAAATTTTCAGTGTTAAATACGCTAAGGATGAAATCAACATTAATTATTCTCTTTTCGATTATAACTATAACAACTGTTTTTAGTGCCTGTGGTGGTAAGAAGTCAGAAGATAAAACAGAATCAGAAAAAGTAAAAACAAAAGATAGTACAGCTACTACAGATGTAGTGACACTTACATCAGACCAATACAAAGTAGCAGCGATAGAATTAGGTAAAGTAGAAATGCGTAACTTAAGCAGTGTTTTAAAAGTCAATGGAACTATTGATGTACCACCTCAAAATGTAGTATCCATTTCAGCTCCATTAGGTGGTTATGTTAAGAGTTCAGGTTTGCTACCTGGGCAGGCAGTTCATAAAGGTCAGGTTGTTGCAGTAATTGAAAACGCAGAGTTCATAGATATGCAGCAGGACTATTTAGAAAGCACAAGCCGAATGGTCTTTTTAAGTCAGGAGTTAAAGAGACAACAGGAACTAAGAAAAGAAGAAGTGAATGCAGCAAAAACATTACAACAGGTTTCGTCAGAATACAACATGATGAGAGCAAAGATTAATGCCTTGCAACAAAAGTTATCATTAATCGGCATCAGCACCAAATCGTTGCAGGCAGGAAGAATTTCAAAAACAAGTAACCTCTATTCACCTATCAATGGTTATGTTACAACAAGCAATGTAAACAGGGGTAAGTATGTACAACCAAGTGATGTATTATTTGAATTAGCTAACAAAAGTGATATGCATCTTGCTTTGAATGTTTTTGAAAAGGATGTAAGAAAGCTAATGCCGGGACAGCCAATAAGATTTGCATTAGCCAATGAAGCAGATTACCACCGTGTAGGCAAAGTTTTTTTAATAGGAAAAGCGGCGGACAGTACGGGAACTATACCAGTTCACTGTCATCTTTCAGTTACCAACGATCCTGCAATGCTCCCCGGTATGTATGTAAAAGCATTAATAGAAACACGTACAGATGATGTACCGGCTTTACCTGTAGAAGCCATTATTCAATCAGAAGAAAAGGATTATATTTTTATACAAATGGATACAGCACAAGGCAAAGCAAAGTTTAAAATGATACCTGTAATAAAAGGTACAGAACAGGAAGGATTTGTAGCAATATCATTTCCGCAAAACTTTAATGCTGCTGATGCTAAAATTGTAACAAAAGGTGCATACTCACTGTTATCTGCAATGAAGAATGTAGAAGAAGAATAAACAGCAGGCATCATTTATTGTATAAATACCAATAGTAAGAATAGCTTTATCTCTCTTAAAAAAAATCACTCTATGTTTTTAGATATATTACTCACATTATTTCTTGTTGCACTCAACGGCTTTTTTGTTGCAGCAGAATTTGCTATTGTAAAAGTGCGTTCGTCACAAGTTGAAACTAAAGGTGGTGGCAAATCAAAAATTGTAGGGGCAACAAAATTAATTCTCGCTCATTTAGATGCTTACCTTGCCGCAACTCAATTAGGAATTACACTTGCCAGCCTTGGTTTAGGATGGGTAGGTGAAGGTGTTGTATCGTCTATTATTTTAAAAATATTCAGCAGTCTTAATTTAAATCTCACAGAACAGACAGCGCATAACATTTCTTTGCCTGTAGCCTTTGCACTAATAACAATACTGCATATTGTTTTCGGTGAGTTAGCCCCTAAATCACTTGCTATACGGCATCCTTTAAAAACAACTTTTGCCACGGCATTACCCTTACGGGTCTTTTATCTGATCTTTCGTCCGTTTATTTTTGTATTGAATGGCTTTGCCAACTTCTTATTAAAGATTATTGGTATTAAACCAATTCACGGGTCAGAAATACATACAGAAGAAGAACTAAAAGTTATTATCCAGGAAAGTGCAGAGAGTGGAGCAATACAGGAAATTGAACAAAACATTGTTGATAGAGTGTTTGCATTAGGTGACCGGAAAGCAGGTGCATTGATGACACACCGACGCGATATGACTTGGCTTGATGTTAATGATGATTTGAAAACAGTAAGAAAAAAGGTTAAGGAAGAAGTTCATTCAGTATATCCCGTTTGTGATGGTTCTATTGACAACTTTATAGGTACATTTTCTGTAAAAGATGTGTTTGCTTTAGATTTAGATAATGCAACTTTTCATTTAAAGGACCACCTGCGTAAGCCGTTAATACTTCTTGAAGCAACACCTGCTTTCAAAGTACTTGAACGTTTTAAAGAACACAAATTTCACTATGGTGTAGTGGTGGATGAATATGGCTCACTGCAAGGAATGGTTACTATGGATGACGTTGTAAATGCCTTACTTGGAGAAGTGTCAGAATACAACCAGGAAGAATACCAGATTGTAAAACGTGATGAAAATTCCTGGCTTGCTGATGGTCAGGTACCCTATTTTGTATTCCTTGAAAACTTCGACCTTAACGAGACAGAAATAGTCGCTTCCGGTTTCAATACTTTAGGCGGCTTAGTACTTAGTGAGCTTCAGCATATTCCAAGAGTAGGCGAAAAACTAAAGTGGAGAGATTTTGAGTTTGAGATAATAGATATGGATGGCAGAAGAATTGATAAAATATTGATTACAAAAAAAGAAGCGGTTAAATTGTAATTAAAACATACTTTACTGATTCGCAACGAAACCTAATCATTGACTTCATAAACTGCTATGGTAGCAGTTTTACCACCTTCAGCCCTTTCGGCTAAAACATAATAACCCAATGATGGAATTAATAAAGAGGTTCTTGCACCCGACCTTGTGCCAATCTTTGACACAAGTTTAAAAGTATTATCAGAACCCTTTTCAAAAATATTTATATAACCATCACCACCACTTGCAATTATCTCTTGTTTGGTAGCATAATAGAAAATATCATCTACATCACCGACTAAATCAATTTTGCTAACTTCTTTACCTGTTTTACTATCATAACAAGCTAAAACAGCAGGATGCCTGTATCCAACAAAAACAAAGTTATTTGCTGTATCTAAAGTCATGGGATAATTGGCCCTAAGCCTGCTTATTTTCCATGTATCTGCAATAGTGAAACTTTTTAAATCAATGACTGAAATACTATGGTCATCAGGAAGATTAACATACAGCTTATTGTTCTTCTTATCTAACTGGAAACTTTCAGGATGAGCAGCAAGTTTTACGTTACCCATTTGCTTATGAGCTACAGGGTCTATTAAAGCCATTCCACCATTGCCATAACCAACATACATTTTTCTTTCAGTTGCATCATATCTTATGTTATCTGCATCACCTGCTAAATGAACTGTGGCTATATTTCTAAATGTAGAAGCGTCAAAAAACACACAATCACCATTACCACCGCTTGCGACAGCAACTTCGTTTTGCTCTGGTATGTATGCTATGCCTTGCGGTTCGTCAACCCCCTTAATACTTCGTATTACCACCCCTTTTTCAATGTCAATAGCTTCAACAGTATTATTTCCCAAAGCAGCTACATATAAAACTTTGTCTTTTAGATTTACTGCCATGTGGTCAATCCTTCCAGATACATGAGGCATTTCTATCCTTCTTTTTAACTTTAATTTGTCCTCACCCAAACGTACCTGCCCTTTACAATTGGTAAAACAAATCATCATTAATAGTTGCATTGCAATAAGCTTCATAATCAAAAATTTTTTTGTATAATAGAAAGTCGAACTTATAACAAAAATCTACTTTTATTTTAAACAACTTGAATGAAAACTCCTTTTTTTAGTGTCCCAATATTTACGAACGAACCACTTTAAAAAAGATGTAAAGTTGGTAGCAGATTATAATTATTATCAGGTTTACCAGTCTGTATCAATAATCGTTAAGTCGGAGATTACGTTGAATAGGTCGTATGCAGATAACCCTTAAAGAAAAATGCTATCCGCCTGGAATAGCATTCTTAATAAGAATTAGGCAGCTATTACTCACATATCCATTTTCATTTTACTTCCTTGTTTCTTTCCTGTCTGGTCAATGGCAGCTTTCAAACCTTTTGCCAATTGCTCTGCATTACCAACACCCCAATAATGCAAAAAGAAAACACGGGGCTTCTCATGTACCATATGGTTATGTAAAGCGACTACTTCAATTCCATTTTCAATAAGTGCTTTTAATACGGGTTCAACTTCATCTTCGAGCATAACAAAATCACCTGCAACAGCAGCTTTATCTGGTGTTCCCTGGAATGCAGCCCAGGTATTAAAGCCAAAAAAGGTAGTAATTTTTGCACCATGTTCTCTTAAATCTACATCCGGTCTGCCAATAGTATACTTGTAAACCCCTTTACTCATTTCGGCCTTACTTCCAAGTATTTCATCCAACCTTTTTGTATCTATTGTATTTGTAACAGATTCATTTGATGCAGTACCTTTTGCAGGGTCTCCGCCTCTTACTTCTTTCACTTTATCCAAAACAGCTTTAGCTTTTTGTGCCATAACTTCGGTCGTGCCAGAGCCACCCATATGCATAAACATAATGTTGGGATGATTACGGATAAAGTGATTATGGATAGCAGTACTTGTCAAGCCCTGCCTGATAATTTCCTGTTGAACAGGTTTTAAATCAGTTTCAGTGACAATGATATCTCCCATGATCATAACACCGTCTTTTGAAGGGGTAAAAGCAACCCATGTACCGGTTCCCATAGGTGGAGTTATTTTAAAACCATCCACCTTTACATCGAGGTCATTTTGAGGAATGGTTATTTTGTATTCACCGTTATTAGATTTCCCTTTCATTCCAAAGACCCTTTCTATAACTGTCGTGTCAATAGGCTTCAAGTTCTGCTTGCCGGATTGAGCAAATGTAATTTGAGCCAAAGGTGTTAATAATACAGCAAGCAATAGGGAGTATAAACTCTTTTCCTGTCTGAATGTTCTTTTCATGATTGTCAATTTATATTTTTTTCTTAATAGAACTTTCATCAAATCGCTCTTAAAAGCTATTTAATAAAAGCTGGCAATAATATATCTGTTTGAAATTACAAAATAGTATAGAAATAACTTTTTGTATACACATTACTTTTTTTCCCTTTTTTTATGGTATAAAAATAATTTTTACAGTATTAGTTGTCCCGAACTTTACCCTCTTAAACCTTTCTGATGAAATGGATAACAAGAGAAAGACCAAAGATAGACCGGATTGCCTGCCCCTGGCTTATTAAAAACTTTGTAGACAAGGAAGCGGAATTTATTTACACACCTGCTGAAAAAGTGAAAGAGCAAGCCAAAGAATTGCAGGCAATTCCTTTCGACATACCCGATGTTGAGTACTCACACCATGAAGACAAATGCACCTTTGATTATATTATTTAAAAGTATAAAATTGAAGATCCTGCAATAAAAACTGTAGCAGTAATAGTAAGAGGAGCAGACACAGACAGGCACGATATAGCAAGCCAGGCGTCAGGCTTATGGGCTATATCAGCAGGTTTAGCATACAATGTAAAAGATGATTATGAATTACTAAAAAAAGGCATGATGATTTATGATGCATTGTATAGTTGGGCAAAGCATTTGCAAAAAGAAAAGCATACACAAAACCCTGTTGACCATTTATTCATCGATGTTTTCAATAAATACATACAACAAAAATCTGCACAAAAGAAAACACCTGGTTGGGTAAAAGAATTAAAAGAAATTATACAAGACCAAATTGATACAAACATTAGCCTGACAGAAATTTCAAAAAGTCTCGACATAAATCCTTCTTATCTATCAAGAGAATTTTCAAAACACTTTAATAATCTTTCATTTGGTGAGTACATAAGAAAGCTGCGAATTGAAAAGGCAATCGAATTGATTAAGACAAACAACTTTTCACTTACAGAAGTTGCTTACCTCACAGGCTTTTCAGACCAAAGCCATTTTACAAGAATATTCAGGCAGCATACAGGTAAAAGCCCATCATTTTATAAAAAAGAATGGGCAAAAGGTAAAACAGATACAAAAGGTTAATTATGTTCTATTTAATAGTTTTTAACCTTCTCAAATTGCATATAATAATGCAACCTCAAATGGATAAAAAAGGTACGGGTGAACATGTTTACACTTTAAAACAGTTAGTAAAATATTTCTTTAAACTTGGCTATGCAGGTTTTGGAGGTCCGGTTGCCCTGATTGGTTATATGCACCGGGATTTGGTAGAAGAGCGAAAATGGATAAGCGAAGAAGAATACAAAGATGGTTTAGCATTGGCGCAACTGGCGCCAGGTCCTTTAGCGGCACAGTTAGGTATTTACTTAGGCTATGTTCATTACAGAGTATTAGGAGCAACCTTATGCGGATTAGCTTTTGTACTTCCATCATTCTTTATGGTTGTAGCAATTGGTATGGCTTATAAAATGTTTGGAGGGTTACCGTGGATGCAGGCAATTTTTTACGGGGTAGGTGCAGCAGTTGTAGGTATTATCATGATAAGCAGTTACAAACTAACAGAGAAATCAATAAGCAAGTTCAATGTAAAATCCATTACTCAACATTGGCTGCTATGGCTATTTTTTATGGCAGCAGCAGTGGTAACAATCATCACCCAGCAGGAACAGGTATTAATATTTGTTGCAGCAGGGCTATTATATATGTTCTTAAAAGCACCACCAAAATGGGTTAAGAAACCATCAGTTGCAAATGCTGTATTACTCTTTCAAATGAGCTTTTGGGATTATGAATTAAACACTCTTGGAAAGATAGCCTGGTTCTTTACAAAAGCAGGTGCATTTGTTTTTGGCAGTGGTTTAGCTATTGTTCCTTTTCTGCATGGTGGAGTAGTTACAGAATATCATTGGTTAAACGAACATGAATTTGTAGATGCTGTTGCAGTAGCGATGATAACACCTGGTCCGGTTGTAATCACAGTAGGTTTTATCGGTTACTTAGTAGCAGGCTTTCCCGGTGCAGCGGTGGCAGCATTAGCAACCTTTCTGCCATGTTATTTATTTACAGTATTACCAGCACCATATTTCAAAAAGTATGGAAAACACGTAAGCATAAAAGCATTCGTAGATGGCATAACAGCAGCAGTTGTAGGTGCATTGGCAGGCTCTGTAATTGTGATTGCTATTCGTACAATAAAAGACATTCCCACAGCCTTGATTGCTTTGATAACTATTGTACTTCTATTAAGAATAAAGAAAGTAAAAGAGCCCTATATAATATTAGCATCAGCGCTTTTAGGACTTGCATTAAAATTATTGATATAGTTTTTTGTTAACCTGCATCAGTTCCATTCTACTCCAACGAAAACAAAAAGTATTTCAGAATATAAAGACGTAGTGCATAAAGAAACACACGCATTTGTGTATGAAGTAGAGTATGATGGAAAGGCTTACAAACTGCTCAATCCAAAGAAGTAAAGTTGTTCCATTCAGCCAGGCTAACTTATTATTTTCACTGTTTTCCCTTTTAAGCCTTCGAACTTTTTTTCTTTTAAAACGTAAACCGCCAAACCAGCTTTGCAGCACCGGCAGAGGTTTGAGGTCGCATAAAACTAAAATGCTTCAGGTTATCATAGCCTCTGTTATAAACAACATAAAGGTCAGAACCGATATTAGGTATCCAATGCAAACGAAAGTTACCTAATAATAAATCATCTAAAGAGTTCCATTGAACAAAGGTTGAAATATCCAAACGGGGATTGAAAGCATAGTTTATATATTCTGCAAGTTCATTAGTAGTAACATTCCCTTGCGGTAAGCGTACTTTATTTAGTGTATAATCTGTTTTAAAATTCAGGTGCTTATTTACATTGATGCCTAAAGAACTTTCTATAGTAGATACGCGTCCGGTATAAAAGCCCCCCCAACTGTATTCCAGTTCCGCCCACACTTTTCTTCCTTCAAAAGTTCCACCCTGAATTTCCTGCCTGTACATCCAATATTTGCCTGTTGGTATTTTTACAACATCAGTTAAATCGAAAGTATTATCCAACCGGTCGAATTGTTGAATGAAATTATATTCAAACCGTTCACCACTTTTAGTAAAAAAACCTAAAGGTCTGCTTTCATTATGGAAGCTTTCAAGCTCACCGGTAGTATGTGTTCTATATAATTCAAATCCCCACGGTCTGAAATACATTTTTCTGATACCATATTTAGTAAACCATCTCGGTGTAAAGCGAAAGAACCATGTAAGATTATCAAAGTTTTTACGGTTAAGAAAACCTAATTCAGGATTGAAATTTTGTTGAATGCTGCTAATGCCAATGAAATGGTCTATAAGGTCATTGGGGTAGTCAATGAAGAAGCGCCATGCATAAGCATCTTTTCCGTTGTTCCCTTTATCAAAGCTCTTACTAACTAAAGCTGCTATAATAAGGTTCTTATTTTTCAAAAACTTTGAAGTTGAAAATGCACCATCTAAACCTGCCACCTGGTTATTTATACTATTGTTATTCTTTGAAGTTAGTATTCCACCTATGTAGGATTGATTGCCTATATCTCTTTTATACCTTATAACTGTATTATTAGTGGAAGATACATTCCCATTAGCCGCAGTTTGTATATTTAATAATCCAATATTATTTCGTCCTACTTTTCCAAACAACCTTCCACCTGCAATTATAGAAACAGGTCGAAAGCTTTCAATACCGATCTTACGTGTATAAAATATTTCATTCCTGCCACCTATATTAAACTGATAATTCTGATAACCTTCTAAAAAGAACTCTCTTTTTTCGGGATAAAAAAGATTGAAGCGGGAAAGATTAACGGCAATTCTGTCTGCTTCTACCTGTGCAAAATCGGTGTTTGTTGTAAGGTTGAGTTTGAGCGTAGGTGTGAGATTTACATTTAAATCTGCCCCAGCTTTAGAAGGATAACTTGTCTTATCACCTTCACGTTTTTGAAACCCTGCTAATCCATAAGGTTTAAGTTCAAATCGTTTAGAATAGCCAATATCGTTAAGACCAGTTAATGTTCCTGCCTGTGCAATGTTTTCGAGTTCGTAATCCCTGCTCCAACCTTGCCATAACACCTGTTCGTTTTTAGAACGAATGTTTCTCTCAAAGTTAATTGCCCAATTATGTATCGCTTCTCTTTTAAACTGAAGGCTATTAAATGGAATACGTATTTCTGCAAACCATCCTTGATCTGTAACAGATGTTTTAGCATCCCATACACCATTCCAGTTGATGTTAGAACTTTCCTGTCCAGATACTAATGCATCTGCCCTTGCACCATTTGGATTAATCACAAATAAATACCCATTTCGTTTATCATTAAAGGGACTGATGATAACTTCAAAATTATCTTCGGTATCAAAATCAAAATCCCTTTGCATAAACTTGGCTACAATCGTTTCCCGTTTTTGGTAACACCAAACTCCTACATACAAAGCAAGGTTATCATACACAATAGCAACTTGCGTTTGCTCTGTTGAAGGCTTACCAAAATCAAGGTCTCGTTGTGTAAAGTTGTTTACAGATGGAGCGGTAAGCCAAACAGGTTCAGCAAGTTTGCCATCAAAATTTATTTTCTCAACGGTTATAGCTCGTATTGTATCAGGTGTACTATGTTGTGCAATAGCTTTATATAAAAAAACTGAAAACATTAAGACCAATATAACTGACTTACCAAAGCTCGTTACTTGCACAACAAATCCTCTTTTATTATTCCTCTGGTAGTTCAACTCTCCCGATTTATTTTGATGGCTGTATAATCAAATCATCAAAGTACGTTTGTGCATCTGCTTTTGTCCATACACCTGCCATTCCACCCTCTTTAAACGTATCGTCTTTAACCTGGTATAATTCTTTACCGTCAAAAAGTACGGTAAATATATTTTCCTGTATATTAACTTTTAATGTATGCCATTTTGCTGTTTGCATAGGAGTATGCATTCCATAAGTTCGGCCTTTTCCAACAAGAGGCAGGTCTTTTCGTTTACCATTTTCCACTTTGTACAAAACAACATTTCCTTCTAAAGGATTTGCACGAACAATATAATAGTTATTCTTATCAAGGTATCTCCACACTAATCCACCTCCCTGGTCCTCCTTTCCAGCTACCGCCTTTAACTTCACCTGAAGTTGAAGGTCTTGATATACAAGTTTATCGTTTACACAAATATTAAAAGTACTGCCCGAATTAGCATCGCTTTGTTTTAATACTTTATTATTTTCCTCTGTCACCACCATCCATTTACCAGTAGGAGCTACCCAATCGTTAGGTAAACTTCCTGCGGCACTTTCCTCAAAGTTGATCGCGGTATCGGTGTTAGTAACCTGGTTCTCAGTGTTTAATTTTTCAATTGTATCAAGGCTATTACCAGTAGCATTTGTGTTGTTATTTCCGCAGGCAAGCAATAGGTACATTGCAATAAACAATAGTGAAGATTTCATATTATGCTGTTTTTAGTTTTTAAATATATCGTTGTAGTGAAGTAGATTTTATTAACCCTCCTTGTATTTCTTATGTGTAATATTTTTCTCTTTCATTTATAGAATTTTTTAGTACATAATCATTTACACTTCCATAAACTCTTTTACAAATGTATTATTCGAAAGAAAGCATTGCTCTGGTGTGCCATTAAATGCAATTGCGCCTTCGTTGAGCAGCATTATCTTATCGCTCATCTCCATTGCTTCTTTATGGTCGTGTGTAACGTATAATATTGAAATATTTTTTTCTTCCACTAATTGTTTTATCAGTTTACGCATTTTTGTTTTCAGCTTCACATCAAGGTTTGCAAGTGGCTCATCCATTAATAGCAACTTTGGTTGCAGTACCATGCTCCTTACCAGTGCTACTAATTGTTGCTGTCCACCTGATAGTTGATAAGTAAAATTGTTTTTCAAATCAGTAATCCCGAACTCATTCATCATTTGCATAATGATGCTTTTGTAATCAGCAATTTTCTTTTGCTTCAAACCAAATTCGATATTTTGATAAACAGTAAAGTGAGGCCACAATGCGAGGTCCTGGAAAATAAAGCCAATGTTTCTCTCATACGGCGCAACAATAATTTTGTTCTCTTCAGAAACGATTTTACCATTTATATAAATGCAGCCTTCATTCAGTTTCTCCAAACCTGCAAGCAGCCGAAGTAATGTAGTTTTACCGCTTCCTGTTTTTCCAAGTATGGAAGTGAACGTACTTTCTTCGTTTACTTCAAATGAAATGTTGCGCAGTATTGTTTTGCCATCAAACAACTTTGTGCAATTTCTAAATTGTATCACCGGCTCTCTCTCCATTGTTGATTGAATAAAACCTTTTTTCCAAAAAGCATACATAACAAAATTACAATGGTAAACATCAATGCCACTAAACTCATTCCGCTTACAACGTGTTGTTGAGAATTGGCAGCTCTTGTAAAAATGGTGACCGGTAATAACGATATTCCGGGCGGATAAACCATTATTACCGTTGATAGTTCATTAAGGCAAAAAATCAAAATGATAAAAAAAGAAGTGAATAATGCCTCCCCCAACAATGGCAAAGTTATTTTTCTGAAAATATAGAATGGTCCTGCTCCCATCATATATGCAGCATCAGTGAATGAAACCGGAATTTGCTGAAGACTATCAGAAATAATCTTTACAGAGATAAAAAGAAAGCGAGCCGAGAATGCAATGAGTATTATGAGCGTTGAAGAATAAATAAAGTTGAGTGAAGGTGTGTTATAAAAAAGGATGAGCGAAACACCTGTCACAATTGCCGGGACTGCAAACACAAATAATAAAATTGTTTGAAGAAATTTTAATTTAAACTGAACCGTCAGCCAGGAAAAAATCAATCCAAACAGTGTTACAATGAATGCTCCTGCAATTGCAATCAATAAACTATCCTTTAATGATGGAAGCAGCATTATTACAATTTCAAGGAATGATGTTCCGGCTCTTGCAAAAGTTTGAGCTGTAAGAAAAGCAACCGGCACAAGTACTGTAAGAATAATATAAAGTATAGCTATTATAAGTGGAACATTTTTGTTTCGGAGTTCAAACGTTCTGATGCGGAAAGCTTTTTTGCCAAACGCAAAAAAATGTTGCCGGGTTAAATATTTCCTTTCGGGGAACAACAGCAACAGGCAGATGGCAGTGAGGATGAGCGACTGTGTTGCAGCAAGTGAATAATTATAAAAGGCTGAAAATTGAGTAAATATTTCTGTAACAAACACAGGAACTGAAAGGAATGAAGGCACAGCAAACTCCGACAGCGATAAAATAAAAATGAGGATGAAAGATGAAAACAATGCAGGACGAAGCAATGGCAAAACAATCTTAAAAAATATTTCTTTATATGAGGTAATCATCATCCCCGCTTCTTCCATTGCTGCATTAATATTTTTTAAACCAGCTTGGATAATGAATGCTGCAAGCGGTGTATAAATGGTGGTGAGAATAAAAACAACTGCGGGCAAACTATAAATAAGATTTTTATGCACGCCGGCAAAAAACCACACATCATTCCATGCCACGCAAATCACATACGAAGGCAACAACAATGGAAGCAGTAACAATAAACGAAGGGCGTTGGAAAAAGGAAGGGTTGCTTTGGAAAATAAAAATGCAAAGCAACAGCCAAGCAGCACTGATAACATACTAACAGCAGTTGAAATAATTAAACTGTTGCCAATACTTTGCAACACATCTTTATGAAAAATGGAAGTAATATTATTAACAACTTCACTTACTTGTTCTGAAATTGTACGAAACAATAAAACACACAAGGGCAAAACTACAGCAGCAAAAAATAACCCTGCAACTAAAAGTAAAATTGTTTTGCTGTTTATTGCCTTGCCCATTGTTTAAGATATTCCTTTATTTGTTCAGACTTTTGCGCTACTTCCCCATAATTAACTTTCATTGGAAAAATATTATCTAAAGACGGAACGGTGGAAGGAACTGCAACTCCTTTGTGAAGCGGCATTTGGGCACAGCTTTCTGCCAACATTTTTTCTGTTTCAACTGAAAGCAAAAAGTCTATCACCTTTTTGCCATTTTCATTGTTTGGTGAATTTTTAATAACCGAAACAGTATTAGGTACAATGAGATTTCCGAACTCATTTTGGTCAAGAAAAATTGCTTTTACAGGTGCTCCTTCTTTTATAGCTTCATTTGCATCATCAGTATCTGTTAATCCCATCTGCACCTCACCGGTCGCTACTTTCTTTTTTACATCACCATTGCTTGAGGCAATCACTACTCCATTCCGTTTTAAATCTTCCATAAACTGTTTTGCTTTCTCATCTCCTAACTCTGTAAATATTGCAGCTATATGAAAAGAGGTGGTTCCGAAAAGCGGGTTCGCAATGGTAAACCTGCCTTTGTATTTTTCATTTGTGAGTTCAAGAATAGAAGAAGGAATGTCGCCTGGCTTTACTAAGTTGGTATTAAACAGCAGGACTCTTGCACGTGAAGAAAATCCAATCCAGTTGTAATCTTTATCAATAAAGACTTCATTAATACCTGCTGCGGCAGGCGAACGGTAAGTTCCAGTAATTCCTCTTTGCTTCAATACATCAGCACGCATTGGGTCTCCACTCCAGAATACATCACATTGGGGATTGTTTTTTTCAGCAATCAAACGATTTAGCACTCCCGTTGATTTTGTTTCTTCAGTATCAAAAACGGCGTTCACCTTTATGCCGGTTTGCTGCTCAAATTCTTTTAAAACTGGTTCGCTAAATACCTGGTCAACGCTGGTGTAAACAACTACTTCAATATTGTTTTTATTGGTACAGCCAAAGAGGAACAATGTAATGAAAAGAAAAGGAAATGCTTTTTTCATGTTATTGAGTGCTTTTGCCTGTAATGAGAGATTTGCCGATAAAAGTAAGAGGCCTTTAACGCTGTTAATTACCATTCACGTTTCATGATTAATGCATACTCATATTCTTTGAATTCTTTGGCTTTTTCCCTGTTTGGTCAATAGCGGCTTTTAATCCTTTTGCCAATTGTTCCGCAGGTCCGATGCCCCAATAGTGCAAAAAGAAAACATGTGGTTTTTCATGCACCATGTGATTGTGTAAAGCAACCACTTCAATATTATTTTCAATAAGGGCTTTTACTACCGGTTCAACTTCATCTTCAAGCATAACAAAATCACCTGCAACAGCCGCTTTATCAGGCGTTCCCTGCCATGCAGCCCAGGTATTAAATCCAAGGAAGGTACTAATCTTTACCCCGTGTTCTCTTAAATCCACATCGGGTCTTCCAAATGTATATTTATAAACCCCTTTGCTCATTTCCCCTTTAGTGCCGAATATTCCATCCAAACTTTTTGTATCAATGGTATTATCTACAGCCTCTGCAGAAGCAGTGCCTTTTGAAGGCTCTCCGCCTCTTGATTCTTTTACTTTATCCAGCACAGCTTTGGCTTTTTTCGCCATCACTTCTGTATTACCCATTCCACCCATGTGCATATACATAATATTAGGGTGGTTGCGTATAAAGTGATTGTGAATGGCAGTACTTGTTAAACCTTGTTTGATAATTTCCTGCTGTACCGGTTTAAGGTCAGTTTCGGTAATTACAATATCACCCATGAACATAACTCCATCTTTTGCCGGCGTAAAAGCGACCCATGTACCTAAACCCATTGGCGGTGTTATTTTAAATCCATCCACCTTTACATCGAGGTCATTTTGAGGTATAGAAAATTTATACTCGCCCTTGTTTGCTGTTCCCTTCATTCCAAATACCTCTTTAATAACTGCGGTGTCAAACGGCGCAAAAGCTTTTGTATTTCCTTCGGAATTACTTTCTTTCTTGCCTTCCATTTTCATCTTCATCTTAGACTGGGCAAAGCCGGGTTCATTAACTATTAGTAAAGCTCCCGCAATAAGAGTTTGAAACAAACTCTTTACAATTCTTGTTTTCATTATTTTTATATTTTGTTTGTGAAATTAATCTTCATTAGTTACAGATGAACCATCGGGAGTAATATGCACTTCTTTTTCGTTGCCGGCATCCTTAAACTTTGCTTCATAAATCATCTTTCCATCGTCTTTCTCCGTTTTCCATTTAGTTACCTGTGCAGACGGATACTTTGCCATAAATGCAGATTTTACTGCTTGAGGAACATCTGCTTCTTTAATTTCAGAGGATGATTCACATGCAGTTAATAATAGTGCTGCAAAAAAACTCATCAATAAAAATTGCTTCATTTTCATAATTAGTGGTTTTATAATTAATTGTTACATAAATACTATTCTATGCAATAATTGGACTTAGAGAATTTCTTTATAAAGGTCTTGATACTGCTCTCTTAAATGCTTTTAAAATAAGATTATACATTACTGCAATAACCGCCAGCAAAACACCAATTATAGTTATTGGTTCAATATCATTCAATCCGCCATATAAACTTATAACAATACCAATAATCAACATCGTGTATCTTATTACTTTTTTCATGATTTTATCAAAGCTATTGACACATTTTGGAGAAATTCTGATAGTCTTTGCCATGTCCTTTCAAAACAGTTATTGGTTTTTCTTTGAAACAATTTTTGTATCTGTTTTTAACTCTTCTGTTGCTTTGGCCACTAAAGTATCACCTAAATTTAAATCACCAAATACTTCCTGCTTTTCACCCATATTAAATCCTGCCCTTACATCAACCCATTTTGTTGTATTATTAACCACTTTTATAACAAACTTTCTTTCCAATGTAGTAACCACTGCCGAAGCAAGAACAACCAGGGAAGATTGTGGACGAACAAAATGAAGCTTTACATCAGCGTAGCTTCCCGGCTTTAAAAGTCTGTCATTATTTGGCATTTCAAATTCCCACATTTCGCTCCTCGTTTGTTTGTCTATACTTCCAGACTTACGATACAGGTTAGCTTTAAATTTTTTGTCTGGTAATGAACGGGTAGTTATTTCGGCTGAATTATTTAATAAAATAGCGCCGCTGTACACTTCGGGGATAGGTACTTTTAACCTAAGTTTGCTATTATCCTCCAATTCAAATAAAGGATTTTCGTTTGGATTTCCTACAAAGGAACCTGCATCAATATTGCGTTTTGTAATAGTCCCGCTGTAGGGGGCTACAATGGCAAGGTAGTTACCAATCTTTTTATAGGAGGATGCAGCATAGCGGTTGGCAGTGTATTCAGCTTTATCAGCCATCATCTGATTTTTTGTACGCTCCAATTCGGCTGGTGCAATTACGCCGTCTGCTTTGGAAGCAATATTTATTCTTTCAAAGTAATCTTTGCTCGACTGGTAACGTGCATTAGCTGCACTTACCTTTGCATTTAGTTCCTCCACACGGCTGTTAATTTCAGGAGCATCTACCAATGCCAATACTTGTCCCTTCCTTACTTTAGAACCTATATCCACATTTATTTTACGAATATACCCCTGAACTTTTGCCCTGATTTGGGCATTTTCGTTTGGCAATAATTCGCCTGGTATTGAAACTGTTCTTTGAACTGAATCTTTCTTTAAAATGAATATATTCACAGTATCTGCTTTCGGCTCTTCTTTTTTTGTTGAGGAAGCAGGCTTGTTTTCATTACATGCTGTTACACTTATCAACAGTAAAAAGGATATTAAATTTCTCATACAGATAATCTGTTTAATCATTTTTTTTCATAATAAATGGACTGCTCATCAGACGGGTCTAATGATACAGGAACTATTTTTCTATCTCCTAATGCCCAATCATACACTACAGGCAAAAACAATAAGCTAATGACAGTGCTGAATAATAAGCCGCCAATCACGGCTATTCCCAATGGCGCTGTTTGCTGTCCACTCTCACCTAAACCAAGAGACATAGGAACCATACCAACTATCATAGCAAGGCTGGTCATTAAAATAGGTCTTAAACGATTAGCAGCAGCCTGCGAACCAATATCAGGTAAATGATTTGGTTGGGAACGAATATTCTCGGCATTAGAGATTAATAAAATGGCATTGGCAGCAGCTACACCTAAAGCCATGATACTTCCCATAAAAGATTGAATGTTGAGCGTATTACCGGTTGCCCATAACAATAACATAGAACCTGCCAGCACGCCGGGAAATATGGATAAAACAATTAATGATAACCGTAAAGATTGAAAGTAGGCGGTAAGCATTAAACAAATAACAATCACTGCCAGTAATAACCCAATTGATAATTCCTGAATGGTTTGGTCAAGCACTTCTGACTGACCTCTTAAATACACTTTTACACCTTGAGGTAATTCGCCTAATTGATTTATTGCTTTATTTACATCCTTAACCGAACTGCCCAAATCTTTTTTGTGAATGTTAGCTGTTACTGTAATGAACCGTTGCTGGTTAATCCGGTCGTATTCACCTATTGAATTTCCTTTTTTCCAATCTGCGATGTCTCGAAGATAAAGCATATTGCCATTGATTTTTCCTACCGGAAGTTGCTCTAACTGGTCTGTACTGTTCATGGCAAATTGCGGATATTCTACCTGTACCTGGTAAGCGTTACCCGCTGTTTTATCAAGCCAATATACCAATTGAGTTAAGCGGCTTGAAGTTGTCCCTTCCACTATTGACCTGCCTGCCTGGTCAACTGACAAACCTGCCTGACCCGTCCTTATCCGGTCGTAATTAATTTGGACAGTGGGATAATCCAAGGGTTGCCCTATTTGAATATCCCGTAAATAAGAAACTCCTGATAAAGATTTCACCAGCTTATCAGCAATTTCACGGCTTTGGGCTAAATTCTTTCCTTGTACCACAACTTCTAAGGGATTGTTAGCGCCAAGGCTCATCACCTGGTCTACCAAATCTGCGGGTTCAAATGAAATGGTTGCAGAAGGAATCTCTTTGGCAAGTGATGAGCGCAGCCTTTCTTTTATTTCTTCAATATCAATTTTTGCATCCTTGAAATTGATCCTGATTACTGATTCATGCGGCCCGCTTGTATAGAGGTAAATAGGATTGATGGCATATGTAGGCGGTTGCAATCCAACATAAGAAGAAGTTATGGCTACCTGGTCGTCTCCTGCAACCCCCTGCACCATTTTCAGAAACTTATTTGTAGCATCTTCTGTACGTTCGATACGGGTGCCGGGTGGCAAACGTAACCGTGCCACCATTTGTCCACCCTCTGCTTTAGGAAAGATTTCTGTTCCAGCATTTTTATAACCTAAAAAAGCTAAACCCAATAGAACAATAATAACAACCGGAACAATTAGTGAACCTCGTCTTTTTGCTCTTTGAATCGAAAAAGACAGTTGCTCTTTTAAAGCATTCATCCGGTTTTCACTTTGGGTACTATGCGCCTTCTTCATAAACCAGTTGCATAAAACAGGAACCAAAGTTTGCGATAATAAAAAGGAGGCAATCATCGCAAATGCGACCGCCAGTGAAAGGGGCATAAACATAGACCTGGGTACACCTGACATAAACAATGCGGGTACAAATACAGCAAGAACGCTTAATAAAATCAACAGCTTTGGCACTGCAATTTCTCTGCATGCATCCCAGATAGCTTTTGCCCTCGATTTTCCCATTTCAAGATGATGGTGAATATTTTCAATGGTAACAGTTGATTCATCTACCAAAATACCAATGGAAAGCGCCAAACCACCCAGGGTCATGATATTAATAGTTTCTCCGGCGAGATATAAGCAAACCACCGAGGTAAGCAGGGCAAGTGGAATATTGACCACAACGATTAAAGCGCTTCTTATATCCCTTAAAAAAAGAAAGACCATCAGCCCGGTCAACAAAGCACCCAGCAAGCCCTCAATCATCAAACTCTTTAATGAATTAATGACATAGCTTGACTGGTCGAATTCGTAAGAAACTTTAATGTCTGCAGGTATTGTCGCCTGCATCGCAGGCAAAGATTTCTTAATAGACTGAACCACATCCCATGTTGAGGCATCTGCTCTTTTTGTAACGGGTATATAAACTGAACGTTTTCCGTCAATCAGCGCATATCCGGTTGTTACATCAGCACCATTACCTACAGTTGCCAAATCCCTTACGAAAACAGGTGTTCTGGCAACATTACTGACCGTTACATTTTCAAGTTCTTTAAAATTATCTACTATGCTGTTAGAAGCTGTAATCACAGCTTCATCACCTACACGAATATTACCTGCAGGTAAGATGGTATTATTTTTTGCAATGGCTGTAACGACTTCATCGGCTGTAAGGTTATAGCTTCTTAATCTTTCGGGGTCTGCTTTGATAACAATCGTACGTTGATTTCCACCAAAAGGAGGCGGGGCAGAAACACCGGGCAAAGTGGCAAACATTGGGCGCACTTTAAATAAAGCGAGGTCTTGTATTTCATCTAAAGAATGTGTTTTGCTGCTAAAGACCAATTGACCTACCGGAGCAGAGCCTGCATCATACCGCATGACAAAGGGAGGCAATGTTCCTGCAGGCATAAAGGAGCGTGCACGGTTTACATAAGAAATGGTTTCTGCCATGGCATTAGCCATATCCGTACCTTCATGAAACTGCAATTTAATAAGTGCAAGTCCCTGGATGGATTTACTCTCTACTGCCTTAATACCCGTAATATATAAAAAGTGGTATTCGTAATAAGAAGTAATAAAACCTTCCATCTGCTGTGGTGAAAGACCGCCATAGGTCTGTGCTACGTAAATGGTAGGTACATTGATGGTGGGAAAAATATCAATAGGTGATTTACGGATTGCTAAAAAAGAAAATAAGGCAATACCTGTTACAAATACCAATATAGCTATGGGTCTGCGAAGCGCAAACTGTATTAATTTAATCATTGTGCCTGGTCAATTTCTTTTAAAAAAATATTCACATCTCCTTTTACCGCTGCTTCCAGCAATTTTGCTTTCCACACATTCCAATAAGCTCTCTTTATGTCTAACTCTGCCTGTAATAAATTGTATTCCGCCTGTGCTATATCTGAAATATTCATCAGGCCCGTATTGTATCTTAACCGGGTAGCGTTAAAAGCATACGAAGCAGATTTAAAACTTTGCTGCGATTCAACAACAACTTCAAAGCTGCTTCGAAAGCTCGTATTGGCAATATGCATTTGTGTGGTTAGTTCAGACTTACTTTCTTCCAATCTTTCCTGTGCTGCTTTTGATAGAAAGTTTTGTTGCTGAACCTGATGCTTTACTTCTCCATATTTTAGAATTGGAAAAATAATCTGTGCCCCTGCTCCATAGTTATACCGGTTCATTAATAACCCTTCACCTGTTTTTATATTTCCATCAGCCTGAAACCCTGAACCCCGTGCAAAGGCAGTGCTCCAGACATTTATTTTAGGCAGATAGCTTTTCTTCAGATATGTTTCTTTAGATTGACTTGAGTTGATTTGACTTTGAGCAAACTGAATAACAGGATGACTGGTAAAGGAAGTATCAAACCCTGATGCAGCAGAAGGCAGTTTACTTAAAAAAGTTGTATCAACAGGTACAGGTAATACATCTAATACAATCAGTCGTGCTAACTGCCATTGCTGGTTTTCTAATTGCTGCTTTGCATTCAGGTATTGAATTTTTGCTTTAGAACGTTCTGATAGGAAAAAGGCAGTATCCACACCCGGTTTAATGCCGGTTACAGATAATACCCTGCTCTGTTTTAAATTAGTATCTACCCTTTGAATATTATATTCCTGAATTCGGAGCAAATCATAAGAAAGCAACACATCGAGGTAAGCGCTGATGACATTAATCTTATGTTGAAATACATCCTGTACAGATTGTTGCTGACTAACCTTTGCTTCTTCTATTGAAGCGTTTATTTGTGCTGCTCTTTGTCCAAAAGTAACTGCCTGCCAGTTTAATAAAAGACTTGCAGCGCTTCCTGTTGCGGGGCGGTAAATATTAGCAGTGGATGGAGGTCCCGTCATAGGCAAAATGCCTCCGGGATAAAATAAGCCAGTGAGATTATTTGCCGTACCTATGTTTGCCTGGTAGCTTGCATCGAATGTTGGCTTACGACTATATTCTGCCAGTGCTATGTTTTGTTGTGCAGCCTCAGCTTCAAACTTACTGGCTTGTAAAAGATGATAACGTTGTTCTGCTAACTGAACTGCATCTTTTAAATGAATCAGGGTATCAGACGGTTGAGAAATAGCCTTGGTAAAAAGAAATAACGCCACTATAAAGTGGAACATCATCAACCTTCTGCATCTCATTTGTACTTGTTTGAATTTTGAAGAAGCGCAAAAGTATTTTTAGATTTTGGAGAAATTCTGATAGCTAAGAAAAGGTATGAAATGTTTATTAAGGAGCCGTTTTGCTATACCTTAATTAGTATATAAGGGAAAAGCTTTAAGAGAATGTATTATAAAAAAAGGCATTTGAGGGGGAATTGGTTCGATAAAATATACAGTTCTTAATAAAATAAGGTAGTATTTTCGTTATATAATCAATATGTCTGCTAATAATCAAATAATCAAAATTCAACCCTCTATTTTAATATGGGCGAGAGAAAGTCTTGGTTTAACTGTAACAGAAGTAGCTGCCAAACTTGATAAGGAAAGGGATATAGTTCAACAATGGGAGAATGGTAAATCTTCACCCACTCTCTCACAACTTGAAAAACTTGCTTATAATATTTACAAGAGACCTTTAGCAGTTTTCTTTCTGCCACAACCGCCAAAAGAAACAACACTAAAACAAGATTTTAGAACGTTGCCAGAGCAAGAGATTAAAAACCTTTCTCCTGAATTGAGGTTAATCATAAGAAGGGCGAAACATAATCAAATAGTTTTAAAGCAGATAAATGACGAGAAAAATCCGGTAACAAAACCTATTCATTCAGAATTTCAATTTAAACTCACAAATAATCCAGCTCTATCCGCCCAAAGCATAAGAAACTATTTAGGAATTAATAAAAGACTTCAGCAACAGTTTAAAAATTCTGAAGAAGCATTTAAGCATTACAGAAATATTATTGAATTAAATGGTGTTTTTGTTTTTCAATACCCAATACAAGAAGCGAGAGGTTTTTCTTTGATGGATAAGGAATTTCCTGTAATTGTTTTAAATAGCGGTGATACTATTAATGGAAAAATATTTACAATATTTCATGAATTATGTCATATTCTGTTCAATACTGGTGGGGTGTTTCGAGACATTGATACGGAACAATTAAAACAGCAACCTAACAAAATAGAAATTTTTTGTAACCAGTTTGCTTCTGAATTATTGCTTCCGACTAATGAGATACTTGATG
>JAABUS010001543.1_pt1 | contig 49526 bp, 31 predicted proteins | sample 5560161 | NCBI WGS metagenome assembly JAABUS01 (sample SAMN10711885, study PRJNA513376) | rock metagenome | isolation source: Antarctica rocks | place: Antarctica: Victoria Land, Trio Nunatak nord | collected 2016-01-04 | reverse complement strand
TAAGGAGAACTGGGGAGGAGATTTGGGAAATGGCGGAAGAAGGGAGGAGGCCATGGAGGGGAGAGGAGAAGGGGGACACTGATGAGGCGGGGGAAGAGGACGGACCTTCGTTCTGCGGCCTTGTAGCCTGCTGGTAGGGCGCCTGGTTTGCGCTGTACTTTCGCGAAGGAAGAAACCTCATGGGGTGGTGGGGAGGGCGCTTGCTTGGTTGGGGCGGGTGGTGCGTAGGGTCGCGATCTGGGCGCTGGTTGGGACCCGGGAGGTTGTGGGCTTTGGACGGCGAGGTTGCTACTCCTAGCTCTGGAGGTGAAGGAGGGTACGAGGGTTTGGTGGGCGAGGGGCCGGGTGCGAAGGGAGAGGGGTGTCATTGTTGTATGTTGTTTGAAAGGGTGTTGCGATCTCGGGTGGGGATTGGGTGGTGGGATGGCATGAGTCTTTATCTGAGTAATCAGTCGATGGATCTACTCCATTGGCGTGTAGATTTGAATAATGTCTACTCTGAGGACCCCCATGGTCAATGCTTCGGTCCGTTGTCACCGGCTTTTCGGAACGGCTTCGAGCGAAGATCGAGGGAAACCTCGAATTGTACCGAGGTTTATCCGCCCCTTTTGTCCAAGGAAATGGGGGCTTTATCTTTTCCGGTTGTTGGCAAGCCCAGGGATTCGTTTGGAGATTTAAGCTTGGGCTTTTACGATTTGTGTGTTGGCGAACTTTCGCGGGCTTTGGGAATGGATTCCGGCTACGGGATAAGAGTTCTTGGATGTCAATAACGTTGGATTCATGAATAAGGGTTGGAGAAGCTTGAAGAACAATGCCCGAGCAGTTGGACGGTGGCGTTTGTCAGACTGTCTGCAGAACTGTGGGCTCACTAGATCACCATGGGCTTACTAGGTCACTATGCGCTCAAAACAGTGTGTTTGGGTTTTCTGACTAGTCTTATTGATGGCCACTATGTTTGAGTCCAAAGCCTTCGCTTGCATAAAATCTTGAGTAGCCTGCTAAGGAGCTATTGAGTCACCAGTAGATGTTCGGACAAAACATTTCATGGAGGCACTATGTAGGTACTCATCTCATGTTCCTTCTCGTGTTCGTTTCCAGGCGCAGAATGGATTATCAGCTTCATCCCGAACCACATTGGGGGAGAAGCTGGAAAAGCAGTGGTCGGGCCCGAGTCGAAAGAGCCTCAGGAGAATACGCAATGGCAGCGGAGGATAGGCAGACAGCAGCTACGGCCACATTTCGTGGACAAAATGCGTGTTCACGAACTGAGGCAAGAAGCTCCCAGGCGACGAATAGGTAGTACCGGCTCGTGATGCTCTGAAATCTGAAGCTAGGGTTGAGTGAGAAAACCGTCGCTGATAGGAAGTTCAAAGAAGAGACAAAACATCTCCTGATACATTTGAGAATTATGGATTCGGTCCATGAGGGATCTCGGATGGTTTCACGGTTGGAAGAAAGACACCAAGATTGCAGTACGGCACGCAAGGACTGCGTCCTGCAGCACGGAATTTGAGAAAGTCTTACACAGCCAGATAGAGGAGACTTAGACGAAGTAAATTCGGTATAGATGTTGCTTGGAATAGAAGCGTCTGAAACGGCAGCCGTTAGCAATCGCTGGTTTCGGCCCGTTCGTTCATATAAGATTAGGAACGGTTAAGGACCAAGCGGAGTTCCTGCATTATAGTTAGCCATAAAGCAGGTACTTCAAGTCGCGAGACATTCCGTGCCGCCTACATCAAATGAACAGGAGAAGTGCATGGGATGCGGAACGGGTCGTGCCTCGCTCAGGTACAAGCGACACAAGCGCGTAGAGAAAGCCCACACGATAGTCGAGATCATAGTCATACCCGATGAGCACTTAGCATCGTGTCTTTCCTCTCAGAAGCGCTCTGATAATTCCCACCAGCGGATCTCGGGTCGCGACAACGCTGTATTTGTTGCCGGACGATTCGTCTTCTTCCCTCGGTACCTTATAATTTCCCTTTCATGAAACGCTGTCTTTGACGATTGCCATGTCGCTTCCACGCGCATCTTGGCTCAAGTGAGCCGCCTTTGGCTATAGACTGCGCACAAGTGAATTGAGTACACGTCGTCTGGGCTATAAGAATATGGATTTGCGCCTCATTCAGCAACATGAGGAACTTAGGTATCATGGTCAGAGCAATGCTTCCCCAGTAATTGGTTTCTTTGGCTGTTCTCATTCTGCACGGATCCAGAATACCAGCTAGCTTCAATGTCACGCTCGTCTTTGCCTCGTAAGATTCTCGTTGCTCGTCCACGTCTTTCGACCTTAGCTGGCGCAATGCTAGCACTGGCAGTATTCCGTTAGGTCGCGGAGAGTTGGAGAAGCATATATCTTAGACATCCTTAATTCGATGCATCAAGCGACGATGCTAAGCAAAATTCGCCCCAAATCGGGTCAGAGTAATTTTACCAACGAGCTCGAACATGTTATGCGTCATTTCTTCATAGCAGGTGACTTTGAAAAGCAAAGGTGAGGGCGGTATCTGCATAGGTACGCCGCAGCCTTCCAAGACTACCCCGATCCGCTCGAGTCAAATGTCAACAGGCTGTGCAGTCTGATTCCGTCGAGTACAGCCTTGACATGCTAAATATTTACCAAAGTTCCCAGCTCAAAGAGTGATCTTGATCCGATCTCTTGTTACCACGAGCTGCCAAGTGCCCACGAAAGTGTACGCCCCACCAGTCGATGATTCTTGACAAGTCCGTAGAATCTCGGTTGCGTACAAAAGCATATGGGCCGCAGTGATTTTGACTCGGCGGTCCTCTCGAGACGGTGATGACAACATAATGACACATGGGTCGTGACCATGGCGAAACCGCCACCCGTTCGGCAAATCTCTTTCCTCATACGGGTCACCACGTTCAACCAGCTTGGCAAACAGTGATTGGCATGAAATCTCACTGACTGTAGAGGGTTGGAGGTGGTAGCAGTCGACGCCAAGGAAGTTTTCTGGGCTGTAGGTAATGTTTCGCGTCCGTGTTGTTGCTGCCTCCGGACTGGTGGTCATATTATCTCTTGCGAGAGATATGGGTCTGTTGATGTCGGCAGGCCCATGAGGAGTAGCATGTTTCGTAAAGACGAGAGTAGAAACGATGAGGAGAAGCGTGAGTGATGAAAGCCTTCGAGACATACCTCTTGCTACACACTTGAAGGTCTTTTGGCCTGAACGAAGCGCAAAGTTAGCAGTTGGGGCTACCCGCGAAATGCGCCAAATCCGTACTCCGAGATCATAGAGAAGAAAGCGCCGTGAAGAAACAGAGACCTTGCAAGCGATCCACTCATCTTATCTCCAAGCTGAGATGTGTTTGGCAGTCTTGACAATCAGCGATCATTGGTTCGACAAGACCTGCTAGACTATCAAGGGACCATACAATTGAAGATACTCCAGCACATCAGTTTCCAAGATACCAAGTGTCAATTTTCATGCCACAAGTCGTGGCGGGCTTCCACTTCTCGACCCGCTTCGTTACCGACGAGAAGTGATCATTTTTGTACATTGACTTGCGAACCGACACTTCAGGATGCCATGTTGTGTTCCACGTTAGTGAGTTACGATCTGGATGGCCTCTCTACTGTACTCCTTTCTCCTTTTAACCTACCAGGGCCACTTTGGAAGACGAATTGTTTGGTTCACTCAGGTGTTCACTGGCGGGTACTTTATGTATAAAGTAGCTCGGGGAGATTCTCCATTCGGAACGCCCATCTCGAAGAGGGTCAAAGCGCATGAAGAACAAGTCCATAGAGAAGTTTAGCTATATGAAGTCTGCTTTCATCCTCTGAGAAGATCAACATCGACAAAGCTGCAACTTGGCATGGTGATGATATAGCGCAATAGAGCGGGAATTACCCAGCAAATGACCCCCATATCTAGCTATTCGCCGTGCGTCATCGCTGTAAAAAGCCAAGAGCGACTGTCTAGTTTCTTCATACTTCTATTATATTGCCCGCGGGGCCAGGTATCCGGTAGACGAGGTGCAAAGCCGCCAGAAGAATTCGACGACTACCACTAGCTATACCACACGTTGAAGGCAATTTCCTCCTCATTTGGACGCCCTATGAACGAGAGCTCGACCCGTCCTCCCACGCTGACAACGCGGACTCGGTGCTTGAATGTCCTTGAAGTCTCAACACCGGCACCCGTATTCTGAAGGAGATGTGTTGGATGCGAATTCATTGCAAGGGCCGCAATCTCTGCACTGCTCTTCCAACTGTCCGAGCTTTCCCTAACCCAGATCATATAGCCCCAGTGCGAGAAAGCAATGCAGCTATACAATAGTAAAATTCCAATGGACAGTACCGTAGTGAAGCCTTTTGGACTGTATGCGTAACCCGAAACTTCCGCATACATTGTTAGTTTAGTAGCTTCATTTTGCATTGTGGCATTGACTGAGTAGATTGATCCTCCGCTACCCATAGATCCGTGAAGAGGCATCATCTGATTGCACCACTTGCCACACGTTGGAGACTCTGAGTCCAGATCCCAGCCGTCTAATTCACCTATGATACTTTTATTGAAGTTGGTACGAGCAAGACCATTAGCGACCATGAGAGTCAGAATTGACTCAACGGCATAGCCTCGATCGGGCCCCCGCAATGCGCTGGAATATTGTAGTCCTGCAGAAGCTGCCATCAATTGAAACACAGTGGATTTACCGGAGCCCAGTATGGGGTTGAGGTAAGCTGCCCAGCCCGGATCAATGTTGATAGGTGGCCATGAGTCGCTAGCCCCGTATGAAGGCTGAGAGCCGGCGGGCCACCAGGTTGTGCTATTCTCGACATGACTCGTGATTACTTCATACGTATTCCTTGTCCCTTGCACCTTAGCTGGCGCAATGCGGGCATCGATAGTGCACGGAAATACATGCGTGCCGCTGTTGTCAATGTCGGGCACACGAACAACAGCAGCTAATGCAGTTCGCTCTGCTTTCATTTGTGTGATACGAATCCATTCGATCCCAAAGCCGGTGGAACTGGCAATTGAATGATTCAGCACTGCGGTGGGGCTTGCTTTGACAGGGAAGTCGCCTGTCAGCTGAAATGCCTTGAAGTCCGATAAATCGTAGAAGGCAGTTTCGTTGGTTGAATGGTCCGTGCTCGAAAGGCTGAAATTAGAGCACCTGGCATGCACGATAGATTGGTAGCCTGATACAGTGAAGGTAGCTTCCGTATGAGACCAGAACCGCCACCGCTGTGGTCTAGAGCGCCAAGCTGCGGCCACTGCCCAGGCCCAAAGTCTCCCAGTTTCTGCAACAGCATCTGCAACAGTCGAATACTGCGTGGTTGCGACGGTGAAAGGTAGCGAGTATTGTTGTGACGGTGCCCTATTCTGTGGATATAGCTCTCGAACCGACTTCAAGCCGGGAATGCGGACAATGCCCGGTAGGTTGCCTCTTTTCTCGAGGTGAGACCAATAAGGTAGGTAGTCCTGAGCGAGAGTCTGCCAGTCACCGTATGGACAACTTCGATCATTTGTGTCGACAGCACAGCTTGGTGGCACTGCGTCCTGAGTAACGTCGACAGACCATAATGCTTCTGGAGGTACGTCAATCCAGAAATCCGTACCTCCGGCAGCCCAGCTCCCTACGCGAGGCCTCAGAATATTGGCGCTTGCTGGGCCTACAGTAAGACCCAAGATAGCACAAACAACAAGCAAGACAATCAGTCTCCACTTTTGCTTTCGATTGCTGAAATAGCCATTCGCCGTTCCCCAGAATTCGGATGACCAGAGGAAACTGATGTCCTTGTAAAGCTGCCCAGCAAACAGTGCGCCAAATGGTAGACCCTCACTTAAAGCTAATTGATGGCGAATGTACTGCAATAGCATAGCAGAGATCGATGCTTGAATGGTCAACTCATGCAACTTTGCAGCTAATTGAAGACCGGCGAACTTCTCATTATCTTGACCATTTGGCCCAGCTAGTTCTTCACCAATGTAATATCCGAAGGAGTTCAACAGACCAATGACGATCGCAACACTCGCAGGTAAGAGATGTATCGTTCCAGCTAGCACGGATACCAGGCTATCCTTTCGTATAGCAATCTTCCGTGTCTCATAAGCTTCGTGGTTTCCATTCAACTTCTGCCAAGCCTCATTGAGTATATCGAGCCCCAAAATGCGACAGGCACTTCTTATCCTGGATCCTGGACTGGCGGAGACCGCTTCGACAGTGGCTAGGTCGTCGTCGTCGTCGTCGCACGAGTGGAGAAGCCTAAAGAGGAGTTATTGAGCTTGTCGCTCTAATCGAGAGTTATTTTTCTTAGAGAAGAGCACTAACCGGTCATTCTTTCTTCGCAAGGGTGCTCCCGGGGCAGTCCGAAGCTTTCCAAGTCTAATGTATTTGTTCATCATATGGTCAAGTATTGCACCAATAGTGCTGGAAACCACTATACAACTGAAGGAGAGGCAGACAGACTATAGGCTCGATTGGACAAAGAATGGATGGTACGGATAGGAGATGTGAACGTTGATCCAAATCCCTCAGATCGATGAAACAGCAAATCACCGTATCATGGAGACGATATGGACATCTGCAGTTTTCCGGACCCCACTCACAATGTCTCGAATGGTCATAAGTTTAGTATGAGGTACTTTTGGATGAAGCTGAGAACGATCAGCGGACTGTGTGCTGGGTTTCAGTAGGGTGTTTCGACCGATCCGGCCAGCGTTGATTCGGGTACCCACACAGCAGACACCAGCCGTTCTACGAACATACCATCCTCACTTGGCAATACTATGCTAGCCTCAGCCTTTGCTGACCATGTGGCTATCCTATTGATTTCTCCGAACTCTCTGCTGGGGATGAGATCGCCTTTGTGTTTTGCAACATAGCTAGATCGGGGTGGGCTCAACGCAGCTGTGGAAGGAGATAACGAGAAAGACTGGAGTCTCGGGTTAACCAAGGGGTTATGGGTAAAATGCGCAGGAGCTGGTGCAAAGCGAATTGGTGGGTTTCGAGTGTTTGCCTAAATCAAGTGAGAACGCGATCCAACCTGAGACCACCTCGGCACGCGATCCGTACTCGAGGGTCCAGATGCTGTAGTCCCGAACGACTATCTATGGCATCTGGCTCTGCTGAAGTCCGCTTGTGCATTCTGCTCTTCTAGCTCAAGGGCGTAGCGAGCGCAAACCAGTCCCGTAAGACTAGGGAGTAGTCTAGGTGCCTTCAGCCGTACTTAGACAACATGTCAAATATAAAATTGGTACGGCAGGAGGAGAGATCGCTCAGAGGGTATCCGACACGGTTGCGTTATTTTGGGCCGGGTGATTATCTATCCGTAGCGTTGGTGGTGTCAAAGGCTTCGACACACGAATCAAGAACAACCCATACTGCTCCGGTCGGGGAATTGGCGAGCCATTAGACAAGCTGTTGATCGCAATGAGACAGTGGCTCGGTCAATGGGTGTCGTCAATCGTTACAGTATTTATCGGTAAGGATTGCAACGGACGCCACATTCCTCAGATAGCGCTAGCTTGTTGTTGAAGGTTCAATTCACAAGTCTTCATTCCTCGCCATACGTGCTATGATCCATAATGCTACTCTTGAGCATCATGAGAACGATACCTCGCCGCCGCAATGAAATTCAAGCCTACTATAATCCTTGGGCGGCCTGTTGATCAACGATGTCTACCTATTCATACCATTTTCCGGTCCCTCAATCTTTGGATAATCGTTGGCTACTCGATATTGTTCCTGCTCGCCTATCAATATTGTAGCCATACCTACAGGCGCGATCCTACCTCGTTCTTCTTCAGCCCCTCGGAGGGCTACAGGAAATTATATTCCCTTCAACGCGAAAAGCACGCCGCAGCTTTCATAGAAGCAAAGAATCGATCGTCAGATGTGCTTTCCTCTCACAGGGCCCCTTCAATATGTCTCGGCTTAGCAACCGTCGCCCGTGCAGGCGAACAGTATGTCCGCAGCACCGTCGGCTCGATGCTCGAAGGCCTTTCCGCGGATCAGCGTAACGACATACAGCTTGTGATCTTCTTCGCACAGACAGACCCTCAGAATCATCCAATCTACCACGAAAGATGGCTGAAGAACGTCGCGGACCAAGTTGTGGAGTACAATGTAAGCGAGAATCAAATGGCGCTCTTGATGTCGCTGGAGGATCAACACCAATTCTGGAAGAAGTCAATGTTCGACTATCAGTACTTGCTCCAGAAATGTCTGGACACGGATGCTAAATGGGTTATGCTGGTTGAAGACGATGTGCTTGCGAAGACCGGATGGTATGCTCAGGCGACTGCCGCGCTCAATGAAGTCGAGAACCAGGTGGCACATTCGGAATGGCTATACCTGAGGCTCTTTTACACCGAGAAGCTCTTTGGTTGGAATGGTGAAGAGTGGGCTCGGTATCTTGGATGGTCGATCCTGGCTTTCCTGGTCACGGCTATGGCGCTGGTCGGCGCTCGGGGTTGTTCACGTCCACTGAAGAAGCACATGTCGAACGTTACCATCTCTCTAATCTGCTGCCTTTGCCTTCCCGCGACGATCATATTATACTTTATGGCTGGCAGGGTCTCCATGCAACCTCGTCCCCTTGGCCTTCAGAGGATGGAAGATTTCGGCTGCTGCGCTCAAGGTCTGATATTCCCTCGCGAGATCGTGCCCCGTGCTATGGAGGTCTTGCAGCATGCCACAGACCAGCGGTACTACGTCGATATGACTCTGGAAAGATGGGGCAACGCGCAACACCTCGCGCGTTTCGCTTTGGTCCCTCCCTTGTTACAGCATATCGGATCACACAGCTCCAAAGGTCAAGACTTTGACGAAGGTGCGCACAGCATATGGAGCTACGAATTCGAGAACTATACTTGATTAGCATAACCTGCGGTGCTCTCTATCCGATCTCTATATTCTCTAAGCGGGATAACTGGCCGCGTCTATGTCTGTTCTAAGTACTGGCCTACGGCTGGGAACAGTCTTAGTCGATACAATGTCGTCGCCTAACGACACGGATATGCTTCGTTACTTAGTCGACAGGTTTCGGCGAAGGGGCTATGTCACAGCATCGGCCGATCAGCTCGGTACCAAGTCGTGAAGTGAGGAAAATACGGTTCAAGCTCGCAACTTTGACTTGGACCTTCTTGTGATGTCGCGCTTAGTGGGGGCTGTAGGACACTTTACACTGAATCTCCCACATGAAGGTGTAACTCGTATCCTTCTACCAACAGTACAATGTCCTGATACCACCTCCTAATGATAGCACTCAGCAAATGCTAACCAGGAGTCGCGATATTGCCGGACCGCTTTTCGACGAGGCCATCGCTGGTCAGACGACCGTTATTCCACTAAACCGTTATTGTCACAATTCGAGGGAACTACATGGGAATGTCTGCCCTGATAGGCATGTAGTGGTGCGAGGGTAAAGCTGTTCTCGGGATCTCTGCTTAGAAGATTCAGCCTAGTCAATCTGAACGCGTCGGTAACGAAATCGCCCTATCTGGAGGCCGGTAATCAGATAAGCTAAGATTAGCATAATCAGAATGCTATCACCTCAATCAAGGCCCTATCTACTAGGCGAGAAAATCCATCATGTGCAGTACTAGCATAAGTAAAGTAGGTTGGTATCACCAGAGCCCAAGCTTATACGGCCATCTGGGAATCCACCGTGCTAGAAGTGAAAACCAGGCGACAAGTCGAGAGCCAGGACACAGTCTCCGAATTGATTCCCTGCCCTGAACACTCTCGTCCCCTAGAATCCTGACCGAAAATTCCATCGCCCGCATCCCGTTCGGAGCTGAACCGACATCGGGAATCCTTCGTAGCACTGGCGAACCCCACATGCGAATCATTCCTCCGCCTGCCTTGAATGGCAGTAATCCCGCCCCAGCAGCCCGTTGGGTCACACAACGCTTACCTCTGCGCCCCACATCATTTCTCCACACGGTGTTCCTGCATCTTTCAGCTGATCCTTCGAAAAATCCAGAGCGGCATATCTGTTCTTTTTCAACACAAGCGATGCGTGTCTGTGCCTCTTGATCTCCGTCAGCCGGAACCAGGATTCAAGCGAGCTTCCAATCTCGAGTAGTTCGACTTCTAATGCCCAAGGAGCGCATCATGACGGGCCTGTTCATTTTTGAATTAGAGAAGGCGACGCGTCTTGCCAGAGGAGAGTCAGTGCTCTTCGAACATCAAGTGGATAGTGAGGGTGCTCGGACCAAGCATCTCTTCCGGTAGGTTACCTGAGGGTGAGACCCTCATTACGGTCACCGAACGAAATCCGGTAGTGGCACGATAGCCGGTTGAGGTGCTCGATATCTGTCTTGCTGCTGCAATCAGACCAAGACTCGACAGCACCCTCGAGCAGTGATCTCGAATAAAAGAGCAATGGTGGACAATCGACGTGGAAACTCGGTCGGAGTAATATCAAAGCAGGCCGACAGATGATCTACTCAAGCAGTCGACTGATTCCTGTGAAAAAGAACGTAGAGAATCCTGCCAGAGTTGGTATACGCAGTCGACGTCTCACATTCGGTGAGTCATGTGTCAAAGATCTAGCTTGATGCATGCAGAATTCCGATGAGTGCAAACCGTAGGGCAACACCCATCATTTGGCTTGTGCTGTGTTGCGGAAGCCTCAGGGGTGTGCGCACAGGTGTCATAGGAAAATTCGCCTACATTCCTTCTATTGCTGTCCACGCTTACTCTTCCATGAGTAACAGGAAAACGATGCCGGATCGGGTATCAGAAGTGGCTATCGCTGTTAAGCCTCATCTCTTTTCTCATCAGGCAAGCGGACAACATAGTAGTAGCCATGACTGTGAATCCAAATTTGACGGTCAAGCACTCCGGTCAAGCACTCCCAGGCTGTCTAGCAAGCAATGCTAAGGATATTCATTGGTGCTCTTAGAAGTTGTCCAACGTGTGGCGGCTGTGTAGCATCATAGTCATGTTGTTCTACTAGTAGTAACAGCTTCCGCCATCAAAACGTGCTCAGGCCCTTGTGTGATGCTCGAGTGACTGGCGTAACATCTGTGGGTTAGCAATTTATTGTGACCAAATTAGTTGTCGCTAGCTAGGACAGGCTCAAAGTCCGTCACTTCGGCTACAGTGCTTTCAGGAGAACGTGATATTTCCATGGAGTATCGTTGACGTAGTGCTCTTGTGTGGCGCCGAAGTTGCTGTTGACAAGGTGGGGAAAAGAAAAATCTAGACCTCAAGCAACCCCACCGGAGATAGATCGTCAGGTACACAAGTTTAGTGGGGAAGTCGACCTTCTATTGCGGCTTCTGGTGCGTTCTGGTGCTTTAGTGGCACACCCACCTCATGGCACGATGAAACTTCTCTTCTCCGCTCTTACGCCTTGCATCGCTTGCTTGGGCCCTTCCACTTCTCCGCTTTGGCAACGCGCTTTGGCGTAGAAGTACATCGTTGGGAGTGCCGTGGGTGGTGATCTTTGAGGTCATGTTGCACTCCGCCTCTGATAGGTGCTGCGCTATTTCGTAATCAACAACCTCGCTTGCTGAATGATCTACGAAGCGAACATCGTGGAAACCTCGTGGCCCGTAACTCTAGTGGAAGACGGCGGGGATTACCAATCAGATCTTTGCGCTTGTAGATGCCAGTATTTCGAGGGTGGAAGTTGTGTGCTGCTTGTCAATGCGGACGCTTTCCCTTCACTCTGGCATCATGGCAAACATGGACAGGGTCGCTTTGCTAGACTGTTCGTTTCGCCTTGAGGGTCTCGGAGATTTCTTTGAGTGCGGCTTTCAAGTAGCGGCTTCGAAACATGGCTGCATGCATCCATGGCAAAATTAAGTGTCCCCACTACACGGCCCCATCTTTTTGCTAAACAAACCTCAAACGCCCGCCATGCCGTGAATACTGGTCTTTGCCGAATCATCTGCCAAAACTTTCCACGAGGAAACCCCTGGACTTCAGCACCGAGAGTCGGCACAACGACGAAGGCCCGCACTGACTGATGAAGATAAACCGTCCGAGGTCGGCATAGCGGAATTTATCCATGTGCAAAAGCTATGGAAACGTGCTCTTACCCACTTCGGTGAGCCTCATCTCAGCTCCACAACAAGCTCGAGATCTTGTTCCTGAAGCCATGCCCTTTAGAGAAAAGCTCTAGCCTCAGAATAGAGGCGATCAACTTGGATGCTGGATCGAGCTTGACCAACGAGGTGATGCTTTCAAGGATACTCGCATATAGCAAGTCTGGAAACGGAAAGGCCAAGGTAGCCACATTGAAAGTCAACAGTCTGGTAGCACTGGAGGTGCTATGCGAAAAGGCCCCAAGACCCTCTTAAAAATTGGTCAACACGAGCTACGGCGAAGGATAGCTCTTCCCCGACGATGGACCAGGGCTACCAATCGAGCGTTGAGGCAATGCATAGTATGATAGTAAGGGCAATCAGTATTCTAGCACCTTATGCCATAAGACAAAAGCCTAGTATTGAATAGAGGCCACGAAGTGAAAAGCAGTCGAACGGCATCGAAACCGCGACTTCACAGCTTCAGTAAACGCCGTGCAGGTTTTATCAGCCGCAGATGGTAGGTGGCGACCTGTCTGTGCCTTGCGCATGATAGTTCGCACACGATAGCAGACTGGACAGGCAGGACACACGCTTTGCCGACATCCAAGCTGTTACGTACTGGCCGAAAGACAGGCTCCAGTAGTCCGTACCGTACCTGCGCTGTTCCTGCGTTAGCTCTGACTATTGAATCTGTCATTCGTGGGCTGGGACAGCCAATGTTCCCAGCAGCATGGGTTCCGCGCATTGTTATAGACTTATCGTTGTGACTTATCGGAAGCGGGCGTACTAGTCACGCATGGTGACGGAGGAGAAGGCCTCGAATAAAAGCGGCTTGAAGCTGCGAGACCTTAGAGCAGCAGTATTTACTTTTCCCATTTAGCTTAGAGGCCTCGGTCCAGGAGAACTTCTGGAACGCTATGTTTAGCAACCTTCCAAAGCCTGCGAAAACCCAGTGAGAAGTATTATGCAGCACAAGCTCGGGTACATAAGTTATTGATTTGTGACAAGTCCCACCATGTCCACAGTATCACGTTCCTTGTGGTGGGCAATATCCCGAGCTTGTCCTCTCGTGACAGTTTGATTTCCCTGTGCAAGGCCCGTAACAGGTCACCCCGGTTTGTCGTGTGAAACAACCGTTGAGTGCATGATCAGGTCCGAAGTAGACCGCTGTCTCTAAGGAAGTCTGAACGGCGGGTCCAAACACGGTCCAAACCCCAACGCGAGTTGAGGACGACCAACAGTCGAGTGTGAGGACATCTGCTGCGGAGAGACCGCTTCCTTCAAGAGACCGCTTCCTTCAAGTGCATAGGTGTCCGAGAGATGCGCAATCCAATGACATAGATGCGGACTCTCCTACGCGCTGAGCCAATGCCAGCCAGGCGCTTCTCAGCTCTCTGTGACTCGTGATAACTGTGTGTCGTTGTAGACTGTTCAAGCGCTCGCCATACACACACAGCGTAATATGTCGTGCTCCATCTAGACTGACAGGCGCTCGGTGCCTTGCATTCGGTACTGTCGATTATGTTGGCATCTGTGCAGCGTAGTGCAGTCGCACAAATCAGATAGAGAACCCGAGGATCTCGCACAACGGTGGCGCCTAGTCGCGCATCCCATCAGCATGGTCAATGACAAAAGCCCCGGCGGCACATTTCTTTGGCTGGAATAAGCATCATCTGCCTCCTTCCTCTGTTGAAGATCTTTGCCGCGCGTTATCGATAGGTCGCCCCTCACTGCTGAGCAAATGAATCAATGCATGTGATAGTTGTCCTGAATCCCACTCCCAACAAGCCTTCGGGAGAGAAGTGGTATATCAGGAACACTGAGGTCAGAGGCTGCGTGAGTCTGCTGTTTCTGGTCTTGAAACTTCCCGGTGTCTGCTTGATGCAGCAGTGCAAATTATCGTCTCAAAGCCTTGACACATGTGCGTGTGCATACATCTCAGACTTGACAGTGCTTCATCGAATCACAAGCGAAGGCATAATCCCTGCGTTGTGCATTGGCCGCCGTGCGTGCGACCCTTCGTTCTAGCCTGCTTTGATGCGTAGTGGCCATATGGAGCGAGTCTTGGATCGTGTCCATACGCCCTTGCTCACCTCTTGCCGCTTGAACGCAGATATGCCTGCCGGTCGTAATTTCCCAGGAACCAGATCTTCCCTTTTTCGGTGATAGTGTCCTCCCCTGTTAGCTATTGCTTTTCGTGTCCCTAGGAGCTAACGGGACGCTTGTGTCTATGCACCTTATGAGCGGTCGGTCTAGTCATCATCGCGAAGGCAAGAGCACTCAGCCATCACAAGTCCGCCTGCTGCTGCGTCAGCCCGCCAGCGGTGGTATTAACACCGGGCGCTGCGACACGATCCAGTGCGATACTTTTGGAACCTTGTTAGTGTATGCGACCGGGATGGATTTTGGAACTGCGCCATTCACATCCTCCCGGTTCCCCCATAGAGTATCCGTTTCGCTAGTCTGCTTCTTAGATCCTCTGGGAGTTTTGTACCATCGTTCGCGTAACTGGAGGGTTGCTGGATTTATGCCAGCGTTACTTTACCCGCTTGCACCCTCCACACATCACCTTCTTTTGAACTTCCTAGCAACAGGTTTATCCTCTTGTCGACAACCAGCTTTTTTTTTATCCCTCTGTTTTCCTCGTCGTTCCCTCTAAGATTCCTCTGGTACAGCACATTCCCTGTGCTTCGGATCTCTACTAGTCACTCATTTGAAAGCCCCTACCGCTACACAGCTATTTCATTCATATACCGTTTGTAATCTGTCTTACTCGCACCCAAGATTCAATCCGCTAGCTCCGACGAAGTCCCAAGAGGAGCAAGATATCTACCTAACCGACATACGCCCAGCCATCTCGGTCCCTTACCAGTCGTGTATGACCAACTATAGTAGTATTATACGAAAAAGTATCCCGAGCAAAAGCTGGCTCAACAAAGTAAGAGGAAATAGTAGCCCGTGAAAGGAACAATATTAAGTGTTAGTTTTGTGGCAGTTTTGCGAGAAAGACTGGGCCAGCTAATCGTCGATAGTCCATTTCTCGAGGTTGATGATATGGCGAACTCACAATTCGCTCAGCCGCCCCAAGCGCTCGGCCAGTCACCGTTTTTTTATTACAAACCTGAAAAGAGCTCGGAGCATCGCCATCATGGATCATTCTCTCCTCAGCCAAATACACACGCAGACGTCTCGCCAGTGCAATATTTCCAGCCGCAACTGTACAACCAAACGATGATGACACAGGGACATTCTCAGATGATTTACCCACGACCATCTGCAATCGATCCTCAGGATTACCTACCTTCAAGACCAATATATGATATGCATTCGTCGATGACCATTATGGCCTCTCCGCAACCGACGCAACAGAAGGCAGCATTTCTGTACCAGCATAACGGCCTACCGCTTACCTTAGATACCGAGTGTGGGACTCCTGATGTGCACATATACCCTTCTACACCACCATTATCGGTATCTGGAAGCAGTGTGAGTAGCCCGCCGTCCAGCTGCGGTCTAGTCCCAACCCCCGTGACTGGGCCGTTCTTCGCTCTCGAGATTATCGAAGGAGTCAAAGAAGGCTGTGAGGGCGACGTGCAGTCCGAAATCCTCGCTGGCGGGGAATGGACTCGGTGCTGCTCTCCACCATTAACACCTGGTATGTCCATTCCTCTCTGTTCCCGAGCATGATAGAAACCCAGTTGTGTATGTCAGTATGGTACAATTTTCAGCGTTGTGTCGCACGATGGAGACTTTGTGAAACTGGATAGTCAGGGCAGTTCTTTATGTCTGGTTGAAAGCGGAATAGTGTTCCTCAGCTAACGAGATTAATTGCGCCCGCAGTTTTTATCCACCCGCCCTCGGTTGCGGCTAGCCAAGCCTCCGACCTCCTTTCCATCGACTCCTGCCCGTCCCTCTCCCCATCGCCCTCCCCTATTCCCCACTCAATTGCCTTGACCACCGATTTCGACTTCTGTGATCCTCGCAATTTACTCGTTGGAGGGGCCTTCAATAGCATTGTGAACAGCACGGCTGTTGACCTACCTACCTTGCCAACACTCTGTTCAGGGGTTGAGGAAGAGCAACAATTCGTTCCTGACAGTCAGGCAACGTTCGTCAAGCCTGATTTCCAATTCACTCAGTCATTCAGTGCTGTCACTGCGGCTACACTCGGCGGTTTGCCTGCACTCGGCGGTTTGCCTGCATTCGACGCCTTCTCCGACCTCGACTCGGAACACGACCCGGCCACTGAGCTCACTCGCTTCTCACCTTGCGATTCGACATTTTTCCTTGATCATAAGACACAACGTCTCGATTTCCAGTTCGACGATGAAGAATTCCTGAGCGAAGACAGCTTCGAGGACCTCGACGACTCTTACCGGTTAGCATCTGCGGGACAAATGACTCCACCCGACTCTCGCCGCACGTCAGAAGACGCATCTATTAAGATGAAGCCCAAAAAACGAAGCCCACCCAAGAAGGCCAGAAAGACTACACACTCGAACGAGCAGCTGGCTGTGGCTACTGACAGTGAGGGCGCTCATTTTACTGCTGCCGAATCTACCAACCAGCAACCATCCGCCCCACAAAACACCTCTGATAATGATGAGGAGATAAAGGAAGAAGATGCTGCCGAGGACCCAGCGACACCATCAACTGGGCAACAACCCACGGCCCGCCGAGGTCGTAAGCAGTCTTTGACCGACGACCCATCGAAGACTTTCGTCTGCACACTCTGTTCTCGTCGTTTCCGACGCCAAGAACATCTCAAGCGCCACTATCGCTCCCTCCATACTCACGACAAGCCCTTTGAGTGCAACGAATGTGGAAAGAAGTTCTCCCGCAGTGACAACCTATCACAACATGCCCGAACTCACGGCAGCGGAGCGATTGTGATGGGTGTCCTCGAGGATGGCGAGCTACCCCCTTCGGAAAAGGCTGGGCCGAATGATGGCGACACTGGCGCCCTTGGCGCTGTACTCTTCGAGGCCGCTCAAGCCGCCGCTGCTGATGGATCGAGCAGCCCTTCAGCGACTGGTAGCTCCGCCCGTGGTAGCACAAGTCCTACGCCATCCGTCGAGACATCAAAGCAAAAGAAGAGGAAGAGAGCAGATTAGGCATCCCGTTCGTTTTCCAACATACGAACTTGTACCATATCATACTACGAGGACACGATGCAATGTAGCCTATAGTGGCTGGTGGATAGAGGGTATACTCGACCCAAAAAGCCTTGTTTTTGTTATGACAGGGACATTCGCCACCTAAGGGAGATGTACTAGACTGGCGTTCTCCAATCTTTTTCCACTGGACGTTAGCGTTTACGGGAGGGGGCTGGTCCAGTGGCCCCTTGGGTGTTCGGAGAGTTTTGCATCCAGCGGCGAGCCTAGCGATGGCTCAATGCTTCTGATTCTACCTTGTCATTATTTGAAGCTCGAGGTGCAGGTCGACTTAGCAGCTTGTATCTTACCTTTTCTTTCGCTGTATTTGCATCATGGCATTGATGTCGCTCTGTGCCGGTCACTTGGGCTTCATTGTAGCTAGAACATACGAACAACCATATCTGAAGCATGTAACAATTCTTGGGATGCCCAAAGCGAGGTTGCCAATCAGCTTCACATGTCTACATCCGCGCATTGTACGCTTTTCAAGATCCAGTGATCCAACCTGAAGTGCGAGAGAGTCGTACAAATCGTTCTGGCTTAATAGGGCATTGGCCTTGATGTCCCCGATACACTGGTTTTTGGCCTCGAGGAAAACCGGCCCGAGAGACGAGCCAGCGGCTGAACAGCGCAGTTTTCAAAGGTCTTATCGCATCACATGAAGTATATGTCGACGGCCTTCTCCAAACCCTGCCTTTGGGTTGTTTCGACCATTCTATCGACATTCCGTGTTGCATTTTTCATGGATAACGAGGATCGCGCCAGCGCATGGAAGAAAGTTTTGTCCTTTCCGTTTGCCTCGTCTCATCACCTACCATCGAAGGACCGCAGTAGCACTAAGCCCCTACAGCATTGAGCTTGTCTGAGGACGGTCCTACACAAGCGTTCGCAAATCCGCGATGAGCACCTTGCTCAGTGCGGACCCGTCGATACTTTGGGTGTGCCAGACAGTGATATCTCTCCATCCACCTCACTGATCAGCATCGACTCAATTGGCCAAATTCCTTGGTGGGTCACCAGATCTCGTACCTTCATCATGAATTGCCGCTCCGGAAGCGGAATGTGGTAGTGTGTCTGATAATTCTGTCCATTCTATCATGCGTCAGTCTAGCATTACCGGTAGGCCTATAACCTTTCAAGGTTGGCATACATGATGCCTCAGTCTCTGAACGTTATAGCTCTGATCTCTGGCGGAAAAGACTCTTTCTTCTCTCTCCTTCACTGCCTACAGAACGATCATCATGTCGTCGCACTTGCAAATCTGTATCCTGCAGCTGCTTCGGAGACCTCGGATCTCAATAGTTACATGTATCAGACGGTGGGCCATACAATCATTCCGCTGTACGAGAAGGCGCTTGGTCTACCTCTGTATCGCGGACGAATCTCTGGCACTGCGGTCAACTCAGAGAAGGATTACCGTCCTATGGAACCTGCTTCGGTCTACGGTAGTGCAACCAATGTCGAAGCGAGCCAAGAGGATGAGACCGAGTCCCTTCTCCATCTACTCAAGGAAATTAAAGCGGCCCAGCCAGGTGCCAATGCAGTCTCTTCCGGGGCCATCCTTAGCACTTATCAACGCACACGCATCGAGTCCGTAGCTTTACGGCTTGGTCTTATACCGCTTGCATATCTCTGGCAGTACCCGTCCCTCCCAACTCCTATGCCACGACCTGGTGGTTTGCTTCAGGATATGGCTGCGGTGGACCTGGACGCTCGGATCGTCAAGGTAGCTTCTGGCGGGCTGAACGAAGGGCTTCTGTGGGGAAGCTTGAGGGATGAGAATGTTACGAGAAAGGTCGAGAAGGATGCGGCAACATTTGGAGGAAGTTTGCTTGGCGAAGGTGGCGAGTATGAGACAATTGTCGTAAGCGGTCCCAGCCCGGTCTGGAAGAGGGGCTTGGAGATTCCCGAAGGGGCAAGGCAGATTGTCAAGGCGGAGGGGGGAGAATACTGGATTGCTTTCAAAAATGGTAGAATCTCTGACCTGCTGGTTAACCAGGGGATAGAACACTGGAGGCACAAGTTGAGGGTCCCCAACCTGTGGGACAGGGAGTTTTCCAAGCTGATGAACAGTGAGCATGTGGTGGCGAGCTTTACTAATGATCGAGAAGAAAAGACAATGCCAAAGTCTGAACCGCCTGACAATTGGACAACCGAGGAGAACATTGCTCGAACAAGTAATTCTTTGACCATATCAAATATCACTGCTATGTGCAAAGGCTCAGCTATCGGCGAACAGATGGCCTCGATAATTGAAAGGTTGAATCTAGTCCTACAAAAGTGTAACAGCTCGGTGGACGATATTGTCTTCACTACCCTACTACTACGCTCCATGCAGGACTTCACCGCCGTCAATAGCGTATATGCAGAACTGTTTACGAAGCCAAACCCACCAGCTAGAGTCACAGTCGCTTGCGGAGATATGCTGCCCTCAGGCGTTGACATTATGGCTTCCTTCGTCATAGACGTAGGGTCTCGAGATACTCGACTCGGACTGCACGTACAGTCAAGGTCATATTGGGCCCCAGCCAACATCGGCCCATACTCGCAGGCAATATCCGTATCCGTCCCAAAAGCTGTTGGCGGAGGAACTAAGGATCCTTACCTAGTGTACATAGCTGGACAGATACCACTGATCCCAGCGTCGATGGCGGTCTTAAGAAAACCTGAGAAACTTGAGCCAGATCTGGTCCAGCCTGACCTCTTGGGCTTCTGGGAGCAGACGTGTCTCTCCCTTCAGCATCTCTGGAGAATCGGGAGGACTACGGGTGTCACTTGGTGGACGGGCGGAATCGCTTTCATCGCCGGAAATGATCACATCCAAGCAAAGGCAGAATGGGCATATAGAGCATGGAAGATGTTGCACGAACGAAGCTTCTGGGAGGACGAGAGCCTGGAAGAAGACGAATTCGTCGATATCTGGGCGCAAAGACATGGAGGCCAAGGCAACTTTGCGCACCAAACGCAAGATCACTGTCTCCCAGGCTTCGACCGCTTAGTAACTGGTCTTGACGCGGATCAAGTCCTACCTGGTTTCCTGGCGATCCAAGTCGACGAGCTCCCGCGAGGCTGCAGCGTTGAATGGCAAGGGCTCGGCGTGGCCCACAACGAGGCGATAAGCTTCACTCGGTCAGCCCATGAGACAACGGTTCACATCTCTCCAGACCCCAACGTCCAGAGATATATCTCGACAATCTGCATCCCAGCGACCACTTCGATGGATGACGTGCTGGCCCATCCAGCGTGGGCTGGGCACGCTGCGCCTTCAGGACGCGAGACTTCTCATGCGACTGTGTATACTGCACAGCCGCAACTTCTGCGCAAGGCTAGGGCGCAAGTCATACCATGTAGGAGTGTCTGGGGCGAAGAAGGCATGGAACTCGCCGCGGGTATCGTTCGACATGTCGATATTGCTTGTGAAGTCGTTGGTAGTAGCGACTGAGCCGGTACTATTACCGGCATGCCAAGTATGTCTTCCGCAATATCACAGACTGCGACTCTGGCTCGCATCCTCACGTTCATAGTTCAAGGCTTTAACGCTTGCGCAGCGGGTGAAATTGGGTGTGGCGGCCACCGCCTGCCCAACGTCCATCTGGCAAATTGTAATTGTTTAGAAAGATGCTGCGGTCTGAGGATAGGGACCCACATGGAAGCGACCCAGTGCTTATGAAAACACTTATGGTTTGGAACGAAAGGAAAACAGTGTCTCTTATCTTGATGTGATGATTCAATAAATAGTGATGTGTCATTCTGGTATAGCGTATTTTGGGAAGGCGACCATGTTCGGAGAAGCGAGTATCCCTTTGAACTTTCTTTCTTTCGATGGGATTATTTAACGCCGACCACCTGCAACACGCCCAACAAAACCTGACATAGCGATAAGAAAACTCCGATTCCCCCGATGATGATTACGGCCCAAAATGTAACCCATTGCGCAGAGTCACGTTTGTCTCGCCATAGTTCCTTCCATCCTCGGGGCTTGGAATTAGTGAGATGTTTCTTTAAGACTGCGATGCGAAATCGAAGCATTGGAAAATGTCGTGCCAAGCGATACACATCGCGCTCGCCTTCGCCGGCCGCGAAGTCGATCGATTTGCGACCACAAAGGATCGAGAGTAAAGGATCGTGTCCTTCGGACGGAATGTCTTCGAAAGCTTGCGCTCTGCAGACGCGGCGGAAGTAGTGGCGCGATTGCTTGCTCTGTCCGAACAGCAGGCGATAGGACAACAGGATCTCCTGCAGGAAGTCTGTGATATCATCCGTTGAGGCCCAGACCTGGGAGTCGCAGCATGAAGAGGGACAGGCGCAACTGCGATATATCAGATCCAGCAGGGAAGCGGTGCGGAGAGCGACCTACCAATGTATCACCGCGTAATTCGTATCATTCGTATCTTCCTTAGCGACATGCGGTTGGCTCGCAGCGCAAAAGGAGGGATACCTGAAGAGGTACAGGGTATTGGTGGCCTTGTTGTATTCTAGATGTACTGATAGAGCGTCGACCCATTTGATGTTGACATGCGCAATAGAACTTAGCATGTAGGCATTGAACTCTCCAGGGTCGACGGTCGTAATGCTGTCAAATGCCGAGTTCTCCTCGAGATCCTCAGTGAAACATGTATTCTTTGGGGGGACAAGCAATCCAAACCCCATGAGAAACTCATCTAGTCGCCTTTTGGAGTTCTTTGTGTCTTGTTTGAAAGCCAGAAACGCTTGACCGTGGTACCCGTCGAAATCATCCATCACGGCGAACTGTCCCATCGGTGATGTTCCGAATGATGGCTGATATAACATCGTCTGCCACCCAAGCATAGCGAAAACCAGGGTTCGACATATCTGAGTTTCATCATCGGTCAAATCTTCCTTGAGAAGGCCCCCGGAGACCAGATCATCGACAACGCAATCTATACAAGGCTCTCCCTGGGCTTTGACGGAACGAGCCACCTCAACGAATACTTTGCAGATTCGAGATTGTGCAGCACCAGATGCTCGGACATCCTCCGGTAGGATATCATAGAACGTATGTGGAAGCGTCGAAATCTGTCGATCAAGCCACCAATGGAACCATTGAAGGTTTTCTGTAATTTTTCCTGGACCTTCCGTTGGAGGGAAAATACTCAATATATGAACATCTTGTGTAATGTGGGAAGTAGAGCTTTCTATATGGACGTTAGCATCTTACGTGCCAAAGAAGCTCGAGTCATACTTTGACGACGCATCCAGGTTTTTAGAGAGCTCGCTACACTGCTGTCCCTTAGAGGAAGAAGCCGCGGTCTTGCTGCTCGTGCAACCATTGGTAATACCACATGCGAGGCTTCGGCGGATAGAGGCAAACCACAGGGATTGGCGCGAAGGTTCCATACTTATAACCCATAGTCTATGTGATTGCTGGAAGGCTGTAACACGTTGATGTGCCTCTTTCCTGGAGAAGCTCAGGCGCTTGTGGTTGGCCCCGTCGGCCATTTGCAGAAAATTTAATGATCTACGAATCGTGCTCGAGTCGCGTTTCAAGTGGCTAAGAAAGCATTGGTGCCGGCGCCACGGGGGGCTGCGTTAGGTTTATCGACCTATCCCCAAGCTTCAGCTCCGGGGTTAAGTAACTCCGTACAGGCGGCTTACACCGAAAACGAGTTCGTACAGGCCCTTTAAGTCAACGGAGAATGTCACCCTCCAGTCCAGCCATGAGGTTCAGGATCAATGCGCTTCCGTACAAGGTGGCGAAGGTAGTTGCCGGAGACGCTACAATCAGCTTCTATGCTTCTTGTACTTCAAGAGCTTCTTTGAGCGAAGAAAACCCCATCACGTTACGGACCAGGAATCCCCTGAGTAAGGTTTGACTCGAAGCGTTACGTGGCTCCAGATGACTGTCACTGAGCCTAAAATGTATGCTATGTTTCCCAAGGGAACATTTCGTTGTTTAACACGACCCTCAGTCGTTCAGGAGAATCTGATCCGATGAACAAGACCAGTCCCTTGTGGGACAAAGCACTCGAGCAGTATCGCCGAGAATTTCAAGATGGAGACGATTACAACGTCACGCTCGGCATCTCAAATATGGAGGAGCTCCTCAAGCAAGCGAGGTCTTTAGAGCCACCAGCCTCTCACACTTCCAGTACTTTGAGCCGCCTTGAGCCCATACTCAGCCATCTCAATGACTTTTCGGCTGTGACTGCTCTATGCCTTGGCGCTGATGCAAAGAGTGCAGCTATCGTGTGGGGTAGTGTTCGTCTCATACTGACCGTGAGTAGCTCTCGCTCGATTCCACGACCATTGAAACTGAAGCTGACCTATGACAAGCTCACGATACCTACAGGAGGAGAGACACTGAAAGATATGTTGAACATGCTGGAAGAGCTCAGCATGTCCCTTCCCAGGTTCAAGGCATATGAGAAGACTCTACCTATGGATGAGGCTTTCGAATCGTCTCTCCTGGCTGCTTACACGGAGATGACTTGTTTCTGCGCACGTGCAATTAACTTCTTTCGCAAAAACCCCCATTGTAAGTCTCCAATGCGCTATGCGGTACAGCAGCTGCTGACATGCTAAGCTGTGCTACAACGTAAGACGTGGCCTGAGATCAATGGGGACTTCAATCAAACCATGAAACGGCTCAAGCGACTTTCCCAGGCTGTGGATAGTTAAGCCGAAGCGGCTCGTATGCGTATCGAAGGAGAACGCAACGCTGAAATTTTGGCTGTCATGCATTCACTGCAAGCTAGCAAAATAACTCAACAGGTACTCCCTTGCTACTGCATTCCCTCTGGTATTGCTGGGCGCTTCTACGGACGGGGAGACGCTCTCGATCATCTCAGAGCTACCTTGCAGCCGGAGCAGACTTCCCAAAATATTCGGTCCATCGCATTATATGGCATGGGTGGGGTTGGGAAAACGCAAATAGCGCTCCGCTATGCAACAGAATATCGTGATTTCTATGATGCCATTCTATGGATCTCAGCCGACAGCTCGATTAAAATGGGCCAAAGCGCCCTTGAAGTCGCTCACCGCTTGCAGCTCATTCCGGACACTCAGCAAGCGCAAGACAGCGTGGCTGCGATCTCGAGATTGAAGATCTGGCTTGGTCAGACCAGTAAGCATGCTTCAACAATAGTCCCGTATCCTTACTGAAAATAGAAAAGCTTGTCAATGGCTCCTTGTTTTCGATAATGCGGATGATCTGAGCGTCGTCAAGCACGCTTGGCCCAACACTGGCTCTGGTTCGATTTTGCTTACATCCAGAGACTTCAGCGCCTCGTTCAGTCCTGCCGCTCAAGGTTATCACGTCAAGCCATTCGATAGCGCCATGGGCTCAGCTGCCTTGTTGGCCCTCTTAGGCAAATCTGAAGCCTCGCAAGCCGATCAGTCTACAGCAACCGATATCACAAACGCTCTCGGGGGTCTCCCACTCGCACTAAGTCAGATTGGGGGTTTCATTGTGCAGCGCCGACTCGCCCTCAAAGACTTTCTTTCCTTGTACGAGAGAAACTCAACCAAGATTAATGCGAAGAAATCTCAACTCAGCGCGCACGAAAATTCTTTGGGTACTGTCTGGGAGATGTCCCTGAGTCAGCTTCCTGACGAGGCCAGTAGACTTCAGAAGCTTTTGGCTTTCCTTGACCCGGATACCATACATGAATCTATACTTACTGAGAGTGTGGCTGAATTGGATGACGCAGAATTCGCATTTCTGAGTGACGAGATGGAGTGAGTAATACCATCTACCAAACAAGCCTGAAGTACTGACACGAGCCTACAGTTTCCTTGACGCCAAGGAGGTTCTACTCAGAGCAGCGCTAATCGAGCAAGTTGACGACGGAAAGATATCAGTGCATCGATTGATCCAGTCAGCAGTGTTGAGTCAAATGTCTTCGGACGAGAAAGTACAGTTGACCGGTTATGTCATCCAGCTGCTACTAGAGGGCTTCCCAACCAGATGGGATGTTGATGTCGGTCATCAGTTCTTCGCATGGAAGGCCTGCGAAACTCGCCTGCCTCATGTAGTCTTCCTTGTCAGACAAGTAAAACACTGGAAGCTTGGCCTCAGAGATCCTCAAAAATTTTCGGACCTTGTACTGCGCTGTTGTTGGTACGTACATCTTGCCATGGATCGAAATGTTGAGAACACTGACAATTCGCAGGTATCTGTACGAAAGGGAAAACTACGTACAAGCCTTGGACATGCTTGCAGTTGCCATCGAAAGCTTCGCGGACAAGAACACCTTGGCCTACGCCAGTGCCATAGAGCTCTTTGGCCTGCTACACCTAGACAATGCGCAACCGACAAGCGCCTTAGAGCGCTTCGAAGATTCGCTCAAGATACGTGAATCTATCCTCGGGCCTGATGATCCTTTCATAGCAGCGAGCTTGAACACCATTGCAATTGCATACACCGAACTTGACATGCTAAAAGAAGCGTATGATACGCATCAGAAGGCGATTGATATCAGACTCCGGGCGCAAATTGATCGTATCGGAAATTCCTATAGCAACATGGCGAGCACGTTGTTACGTATGGGGAAGCCAGACGAAGCAGAAGAAATGCTCGCTCGTTGCCCATCTCTGAAGGACTTCAACGACGAGACCTTCCTGAGCACGGGAAACCCCCGATTTTCAGGCGACATGGTCCTACTGAGCCGCATCCGAGCAAAGCAGGGTCGACTTGACGACGCTGTCCGTTTGAGTTCGAAGGCTCTGGGCTTTCGCCAAGCAATGTTGGGCAATCGATTAAAGACCTGTGATGCTATGTACTTGGCAGCAAAGCTTCTACTGGAGCAAGGTAACGTTGCGACAGCCGCGATACTTCTCAATGAGTGTGTAGCTGTAAGCGAAAGTCTTCCCGAAGGCAAAGGTTATCTCGCCAGAGCGAGGTTCAAGCTGGGCGAGCTTTGGGCATCTGAAGGTGATCTACAGCAAAGCGAGAGCAATAAGAAGACAGCCAGGGCACTCGGACGAGACTCGCTTGGGGATCAGTGGCCCATTGACGCCAACGAAGCTTCGTACGATAAGCTAGTTGTCTGGATGCTCTGGTAGAGTCCACTCTGTCATTGTCTACCATAGTGCGGCATGGCTTCGAGATCCGACAGATGCCCCTCTATGGCCACATGCTCCGTCCCTATGGAGAGATAAGACATGGTGTGGGTTCCAGCCGATGTCTTTCTCGGGCTCTCCTGTTGGGGGTATTGACTCAATAAGCAAGTGCTCTGACCGTTGGCCTCTTTAGCTATTTGCCTCCATTGGTCGTTCCATCCATCGACAATCCGCTATTCCGGTTTTCTATTGAAAAAGTCTGGGTGCTCTGGTACCTATTGACACACGGCAAAGGCTGCTTCGTTACAAGGATTTGTTCACATTAGCTTCTTGTTGCGGTCCTTCCAGGTGTGGAGGGGCTTGTGGATGGACATCCAATCACAACGGCTTCTTCGAATTCAATCGTGAACACCGGTTTCCTGGTCTGCAAAATATAACACGATCAATCCTGCTAATGCGCCTTTCTGCAGCGGAGCGCTTTTATCAAGTTGATGAATTTGCCGCTCCTGAAGCCTGAAAGCGAAATAACTCTATGCGACCGCTCAGCGATTTGGCAGCATGTCTAACGATGGTATTTTGGCATCTCGGCGTCCTCCTGTAGGGCAGATGTCTGTCAGGCGGGCGTTTGAGAGCAAAACAGCCCCTGAAAAGCTCTATGCGCATCATCTAGCAAGGTATGGTATATAAAACTGTCTGTGGGACTCTGTGTACCTGATACCTGTCTCCGCAGAGCAGCTTGGCACGGCGCTCGTGTTATTCTACGTCAAGTCTCTCCAGAATCCTCAACCACCTTTGATCTTGTCATTGAACTGTCTTTGGCGTGCCAAGGAAACTGGGAGTCTCTCGCCTTACACACAGGTGTGTCAAAAGCAGATGTAGAATCTTTCCTCGAATACGCCGCAGTCTTCCTAGGCAATATTGGGAACTACTATGTCAGTACATACTTGTGCTTCCTGCTCGACTGGACCTGTTGACTTTTTCAGGGCCGAGGAGATCAGAAATTCATTCCTCGCATCGATGTGGAAGATCTTGAGAAATTGTCAAGGGTCTCGACTAAAGCTGCAAAGACCTTCGAAACTATTCGTGAACCGTTGTACTCTCGACGGCCAAGCAGCCTTGGCTTTCCAAGTGAAGTAGCGCAGAGCGCTTATTATCCTGGCGACATACCAATCACACGACAGGAGGTTGAGAGTGTGTCGGTGATCCTGGAAAAGGAGGGTGTATACCCTGAGAACACACGGATCCAAAAAACCTCAGAAAACGGTCAGATCATTTACAGGGTTTTGCAAGCCTCTACCGAGACTGGACCCAGCGGAGAGCATCATCGAATCAGGATTCCAGGCTCCTCGGAAGACATCATTGTCACAACAGGGGATCATGCCAAGGAGTTGACGCCCATCTGCGAATGCCTGGAGAAAGCGAGAGAGTATACTGCAAACTCACAGCAGAAAGCTGTCATAGATCAGTATATCGAGAGCTTCAAGACTGGCAATGTTGAGGCGTTCAAGGAATCGCAAAGGCTTTGGGTTAAAGATCTCCAGCCCATCGTCGAGAATGCATTCGGCTTCGTCGAGCCCTATCGCGATCCTCACGGAACAAGAGCGGAGTTCGAGGGCATCGTTGCATTCGTCAATACAGACGAGACCAAGCTCCTTACGATATTGGTGAACTCGTCGGCTGAATACATTCGTAAATTGCCTTGGACAGAAGGCGCCACTGAAAATAATGGAAAGGGGCAGTTTGAGAAAGAGCTGTTCGACCCACCAGACTTCACAAGTCTACAAACCCTAGCATACTGCTCAAGTATCATCTTCCCAGGCATCAACCTACCAAACTTCAACGATATACGCCAGGATGTAGGTTTCAAGAATGTTATGATATCCAATCAAATTGCGGCTGAATACAGTTCTGATCGCAGAGACCCGGCTTTCATCGACCCATCCGAAGTAGCATCCTATCTGACAGCCGAGTACGACTCGTTCTATATCTGGGTTGTCTTGCACGAGCTTTTGGGCCACGGCACTTCAAAGCTCTTGACTGAGAATCAAGACTGCTCGTACAATTTCGACGTTGCAAACCCGCCCATCAGTCCGCTAACTGGAAAGCCTATTACCACATGGTACAAGCCCGGCCAGAGCTGGACAGGCGTCTTCGGAGACTTGGCGACAAGCCTAGATGAGTGCCGCGCCGAATGTGTCGGCGTTTATCTCATGGACGACGAGAAATTACTAAAGATGTTTGGCTTCGACGAGAGCAAGATGACGGCTGCAGATATCACATATACAGTATACCTACAGGTTGGGGCTGCCGGCCTGCGCGCACTCGAAAATTATATTGAAGACGACAAGCGATGGGGTCAAGCGCACAGCCGAGCCCACTTTGCAATGTTTCGCGTACTCCTTGACGCAGGTGACTCCTTTCTGACTGTCAGGCATGATATCGCAACAGATAAGCTTACTGTGCACATTGATCGCTCGAAAGTCCTCACGCACGGGAAGCCAGCTATCGGACACTTGCTCCTCAAGTTGCATATTTACCGCTGTACCGCTGACGTGGTAGCATGTCGGGAGTACTTCGAGGACTTGACGCGCGTTGATGGCATCTTCGCAAAGTGGAGGAAGATCGTAATTGCAAACAAGAGACCGAGGCAGATCTTGGTGCAAGCGAATACTTTTCTGGGCGAGGATGGCAGGGTGACATTGAAGGAATATGAGCCTAGTATTGAGGGAATGATCCAAAGCTGGGCCGAGAGGAAGGTGTGAACAAAATTCCTTTGACTCTATAGGAGCCCTAGTGCTGGTATGGCCGAAGAATGGTACATTCTGCACACAGGTCTGGGCCTGGAGCAAGGTTCAGAGCATTCAAAACGAATACTCTCCTACAAACTCTTGGATGTAAGAGATGGCGACAACGTACATCGCTCTCCGAACATCTAATGTTCAAGTTGATAGTCTCGTGACATTGAAATACGACTCGCTCTGTCGTGAATCCCGTTCGCTCGTCATTCATTCTGCATCTAAGCTCTAGCACGAAGGCGCGGCTATTGCTTCACTCGAGTGATCAGGTACCTTATCGTTGCTTAGATGAAGCTTTCACAGCAGCGTCGGACGAAAGCATTGCGAGGGGCGAGAATTACTTTTCAACAGGCACGGAGAGCAAACTTTGGACGTATGCAGGGGATGACGTGTATCTGGTGATGGTGTTGAGAGAGGCGATGTGATTTGTTTTGAGGGAATTGGCAAGGCTATCAGAAAGTTCCTACGAATGCAACCTTGTGTCCTAGAGAACTTAATGGGACAATAGTTTGTAGCAAGGTGTTTTGTTCAATGGGATATGTTGCAATGCAAGCTGGTAAGCCCATATCCCAAAGGGTTCTGGTTGACGCGCGGTCACGTGATTTGCCCTTTCGCGCGCATTGCACTGCTAGCTTTGCCAGCGATTGAGCCCCTTGCCCTGTTCTCGTACATTGATTGCAAAGTCAGCAACACCATGTGCCTTCTTTGTGCAAACAGATGGCCATAGCATAGGCAGTCCCCTCCCCTCGCAAGGCTACCTTTGCAGACCGGGCTGCCATGCAAGACGGAACACTCATATGTCCACCTCGCATCAGCTATAAGACGCCGTTGCTGCCAAGGCAAGTGCTTTGCAGCTGGATCTCGTTGAGGAGAAAGGACACGAGTTGCCTAGCATGCCTGCTTGTCCGTTACTCGGTAGAGATCATGTTGAGACGTGGCACGTTGCCTGGTAGCCTTATCGCCTGCTTGTCGACGAAACAGAGAGATCATGTGGAACAAAGATGTGGACGTTCTAGATTTTTATGAGTTTCCAGGATCCTACCTTCGGGTGGAAGAGGCTTTCCGACACTTTTCAACTGTGTGGGATGGATGCGTCTTCTTCCAGACGCAAAGGAGAGGCAAAGTCCTGCGTATGACCTGATACAAAATGAGATGGCAAAGACGCAAGCCCCAAGGTTACCGTAATCACTCCATATTACATTCCATTGCTGGCTACGGTCACACTGAGAGATGAATGTAAGAACTTACCTCAAGCAGTGGATAGATTCGACAATTAGAGATGTGAGAGAGAGACAATGCACTGCATAATACTATCTTCAGGATGGGATCCATCCAGACTCCCACATTTGCTGGCTTCGAGAGCGTGAAGAGAGAAGGCGCAGAAGGCTTTTTCATCAGAGGCGGTTCCTGGCTCGTGATGGGTTGCATGATTTTTTTATGTTAGTACCCAGCAGGATTATTGTCGAGTTCAGTCACGGCGCTCTGAATCGAGAAAAAATGTCAAAAGAGCGCTACGCCACATTCGGCTAGCGGTTGCCATTGTTTATGCGATTTATTGATGAAAAGCATTGCCCCACCTCAAGATCAAAACAACCACTACCTTTTAAGAAATATAAAAAGAAAACTTCCCAAACTTAGCTCCCATGCCCGCTACACAGAAACGCAAGAAAACCGCCGACATGCCCGACTCGCCTCCCAAGCGTGTCACACGTGCACGCGCAAAAGCCTCGGACGATCCTGCCTCAAAAGCCAAAACAGTCAAGGTCATGACTCCTTCTGTGAAGGCCGCCACTAAAAAAGATCAGCCTGCCGAAGCACCGAGGATCACGAAGAGGAAGACACGTGCAGATGATGAACAGCAAACAAACGCTGCAGAGAAGTCGGTTGTGGAAGAGCTAGTCAAGACGCGAGGAAGAGCAAAGAAGGTAGAAGAGAAAATCGCTGAGCAAGGAGTGGCGGATGAGGTGCCGAAGAAGGCTCGTGGACGGCCGGGAAAGACTGCGGAAGCGGAGGAAATGCTGTCCACAGCGCCAAAAACACGCGGGAGACCAAAGAAGGTTGGGGCCGCGGAAGAATCGAAGCTTCCTATACCTTCTGAGCCTGGAAAACCTGCGCAAGCCAAGATCACCACGCGAACTAGAGCCGCAATTGCCAAGTCTACAGCAGCCTCGAAGGCACCGGCGAAGAGTGCAACCATAAAGTCGGCGGCCCTCAAGAAGAAGGTCACTTTTCAAGACGAAGCGGAGAAGGACAAGGAGAATGTTCCGATCGAGGTAGAGAAGCCCGCCACAAAGGCTACTGGACTTAGGGCGAAACCAATTCGTAAGCCAGCGGCGACCAAGGCGGTTACACGCAGTGAAAAGGCCGGACCAGCGAAGACTCAGACCCAGGCCGACCCAGAAGGAGAGGGCGTTCAACCACTGTCACCCAAGAAGGTGGTTCAGGTGGCCAAGTCTAGCTCAATCAGCTCTGAGGACGAGTTGTGCAGCAGTAAAACGCCTATGAGAGCCCTTAGCCAGTCGCCAGTGAAGCCGCCGCCGAGCTCTGCCCGTCCTCTCGATAGGTCAGTCTCGAAGCTCGACTTTGGAGCCATAGCAGAAGCATCGTCTCCCACCAGATCTGCCGCACCGTCGGTGTTACAAAGTCCTGCCCGGCGTCCGCCACCATCACCGTTCAAGGACGCAATGAAGTTGTCTCCGAAGAAAGTAAACCTAGGAGACGCGACACATCGACCGGCCATGCTTTTCCCCAAGGTTGCAGTCAAGAGCACCATGAAAGAATCTCCAAAGAGAGGAGTCGTGCCTGTATCGTTGGCTCAGCCGGTGTTCCTCGCCAGGTCGCCTACGAAGTCTTCATTGCTTCAGTCTCCGGCACGCCGTCCTGGCGTAACGCCGATGAATGCTTTTGCACAACAGTCGCCAACAAAGTCTGGCGTTCCAAAGGCGTCTATGAAGACTCTGGTGTCACCGGAACGGAATGACACTTTGAAGACTCTTGTATCCTCATCGAAAGAAGCGGCCAGCAGCCCGCTGCGGGCGACTCGCTCTTTACTATCGCCAGTCAAGGTCCACAAGATGACCGAAGCTGATCGTGTAGCGAGTGTCCAGACTAACAGCGCTGAATTGGTCAGCCGAGGAGCCCTTGACGTCTTCAATGAGATTGAAATTATCAGATCAGTGACATCGCCAACTCGTAATACCGAAGAGGATGCCCAGGACTTCGAGGCACGAGATGAGAGACGTAGCCCAACACCTTCACCCTTCAAGGAACATCGATCTACTCCTGCAATAGAAAATTTTGCCAAAGATAGCATGACTAAGGAGAGTGGAATTGAACGACCAGATGACCGGAGCGCCACGCCACCTGGTCCTTTTCCTTTCGTTGCGCCTGCCTTCTCCCTCGCTTCTTCGGCCTTCCGATGTGCGATTGACGAGTCTGACTCTGAAGACGAATTAGCATCACCACAGAAAGTGTTCTTGACCACACCACTCAAGAAGCATGGAATATCGACACATGATTTCGGGGCACCGTCAACCGCAACGTCTGCAGTGTCAGATCGGCGCTCATCACTCAGGCGAACAACGCAGCGGCAATCACTCGCAATGACTCCGCTAGCATTACAAATGAGCACCTGGCTAGCATCGAGCCCTGAGAAGAAAGAATTATCTGATATGGCGCAGATCGGCCAGCGGATGATTTCGCCCAATCACTCAACGTTTGAAGAATCCCCAGCCAGAACCTCGTTCTTTGAGGATCAGATGGCGGTGTGTGACGTTACCAACGACACCGTTGTCGATATGGAGATGGGAGAGGTTGAGGCTGGCGAAATTGCCGTTGAAGCCAACAAGGAATCTCACTCTTTTGAAGAGTATGGAGATGAGAATGCAGTTCCGGAGGAGCCGCAATTCGTCGCCATGCAACAGCCGACCCAGGACCAGACCATGACATGCACCCCAGCCAAGGTCTTTTACGCCCAGCCAAGAGAGATTCACACTGTATCAAAGGTACCTTTGCGACCCGCGGGCGACGAGTCTCCTTTGAGGCTGCCACGGAAGCGAAGCCGGTCTATAGCGGGTCCGCTGGCTTCGGGAGACGCGCTTCGAGTCGCTAGTGCTCCAGCGGTTGGCGTTGAGCCCTCACAGTTTCAAGACCGCACGCCTACCAAGAGGCAGGGCCAGAGTAAACCCACGTCTCCGGTAAAGCCACGGTCGAGCAATGATGACTCCTTAATCGAGACACCAAGAACACTTCGTAAAGAAGGTTCTTCAAAGGTGTTATCGGGGGCAGTGGTGTATGTGGACGTGCACACCTCTGAAGGTGAAGATGCGAGTGGAATCTTTCTTGAGCTATTGACGCTAATGGGGGCGCGATGTGTAAAGCAATGGTCGTGGAATCCACGCGCCAGTATGGCTGTTTTAGCTGGCGATGAGAACTCTCCAAGAGCATCTGAAGTGTCCAACAGCAAGGTCGGTATTACGCATGTGGTGTTCAAGGACGGCGGCAAGCGGACCATGGAGAAGGTTCGAGAGAGCAGAGGTACGGTTGCTTGTGTCGGAGTCGGATGGGTACTAGAGTAAGTCTGTTCGATTTGTGGCTGCAAATACATATGCTGACCCGCTCAAAGCTGTGAGCGCGAGAACAAGTGGCTTGATGAAGCCGACTACACCGTTGACACATCGTTCGTTCCTCGAGGCGGCCATCGCCGTCGTAAATCAATGGAACCACGGATGCTCGCGAACATGAACGGAAACCTTGTTCCAGCCGAGACTCCTGCCAAGCAGACCGCAGAGATATCACCTACAAAGGAGTTTCTTACCTTCAGCACTCCAGCGTCAAGACGTGAATCATTCGCAATTCTACCACAAGCGCCAGCAACGCCGGTTATCCAGGGGCCCGGCGATGGGTTCGGTGAGTCTCCGCTGTCGCCTACTACGCCTTACTATCTCAGCCAAGGCGCACTGTTGGTGCAACAGACGTGCCCGCCGAAGCAGGCGCAGGAACTCCTGTTCCCGGTTTCTGGACGCATTGAGGATCAGCCTAATGAGAGGATGAGGCAGCGGCTGTTGATGGCGAGGAGGAAGAGTCTCCAGTGGATGCCGAAGGTGTCGAGTCCCTTAGGGCGGGCTGTGAGTTATGGGAAGTAGATTGGTCTTGTTTTTGGGGTAATGCCTGCATGAGGGGAGGATCGGACCCGGCGTTCCAGGGTATCTGCTGTTGGTTTTTCTCCTCGTCGAGTTACGGGCTGCAATGTCGCTGAGCGGGTGATACGTTGGGGGAGAGATGTCTACTGAGAACCGAGACAATCTGAGATTGAAATTACCTACATACCCACGTTTTCCCGTGCTGTTCAAGTATGCCTTCATTGAAACATCAGCTCGGTTCGCTTAATTATGTGGCCTTGTCAAATATCTCGAAGACTTACTCAAGCACTCAAGCAGCTCAACCCCATACGTTGTTGACAGGCCTTGCGCCCCACATCTATGTTGCCTTGATCATAACCAAAGTGATCGACGCCTCTCGGGCCTAGCCCCCCATTTGTTGCAGGGCTAAATGGCTAACACGCCTTTCCATACGGCTTCAGAGTTCCATTCAGCCTCGACTTCAGCTCCATATCTCATGCTTCGCAAGACCATGTAAGGCAGGCAACAGGGTAGGACTGGAGTGACAGTAGAAAGCAGGCGGGATCCAAGAGTGAAGATGTATAAGCAAAAGGACTCATCCCAGGTCTCTGCCTCAGGATTCTTCCCTTCTGCGTCCTTCAGTCAAGGAGTCATGGTCTCCGGCCTCCGATTCAACCTCCCCTATACCCCCTCTTTCAAATACCTTCGCCTTCAAGCCTTCTCCTCGTCCCAGTCCCCCTCCCAGCCCCTTTTCCGTCTTCCACCCTCACAATAATGCCACTAACCCATGAAAGCAGCCGCCATCGGCGTTCTGGAACTCGACGACCGCCACATCCGAGAGACGGGTCGCATTCCCCAATCCGAGAATAGAACACTGGCTTCCATATCGGGTAGATAGGTGGGCGATGCAGGACTTGAGCCCTGTGGAGAGTTGCATAGGGTTGATGGTTTGTGAAGGGTGCGTACTGGAATTTGTGGATCGGGCGTTGAGGGAGCTCTGGAGCGTGGCTTTGCGTGGCTTTGGATGTCTTCTTCTTCTTCTTCATACGGGATAGCAGGTTGGTGGTCTATCAGACGAGCGCCTGACTTCCGTGCTCTCCACATGTAGCAGGTGAAGGGAGGGAAGCTGGAGGTTGGGATTGGGAAGGGTCTCGAGCTGGATGATATCGTGGAGGCGTATCGCGCGATGGAGGAGAATATGGCGGGGGAGGGGCGAGGTTGTGTTGCTGGCTTAAGCGGTGTTGGGGTCCCTGTTGGATGGTCACTGGCTTCACTCTTTGGGCCGTACGTCGTCTGCTCGCACTAGAGCGTTCGCAGAACAATTCCACGAGACCAGAGGCTGGTGGCGTGGGATGTACCGGTTCAGTCGTATATTCGAGGGCTTCTTTGGGAATCTCAAATGCTTTGACGCTTTGCCTTTCACTCCTGGGTCTTTACTAGTCGATCAGTCAACAGCTATTCCCTCGTTGCGTGCTTCGATGAGTGTTCAGAAGTGAGAGCCCCACTTCTTGCCTACCCATGCGATGAACGGGGAGCATTTGGCTGTGTGGCTTGTCCACCAGTTCGAGCTAGGAGAGTATTGGTGAAAAAGTAAACTGCTTGTTAATATTGCTTGAAGATTAACGGAAAATGGGAGGTTGGTTTGAAACATTGGAAGACCGACTCGAAGCGTGGCTCCAGCCTTGGTAGACTGGCTCAACCGATGGAAGACTGGCTCGAGTTGCTAGAAGACCATTCCTGGTAGCTAGCAGCCTTGGTCGAGTCTTCGAGGGCCTCGTTAGATTTTGGTACAGACTAGCTCATAGCGCTGCAACACAGCTCGTCAGCAAAACAGTTTGAGCTCCGCAAGATCCGTAATGTGCGGTTCTCATGTCCACTATTTGGCGTGTGAGATCGTTGCTTCGCCGGGCTCCGATGATTGGGGAATAGGCTGCCTAGGCTTGGAATAATGTGACTGACGCCCTAGGAAGTTCTACGACCCTAGAGGGTGAAGTAGTTTGATCCCATGCTCTCATAATAAGTGCTTCGTTCCTGTACAAAGAGTATAAATAGGAGGGGAAAGAGCAGTTGATTGGTAGCAGCCTCGATAAGGAGAATGACAACAGCGCGAGTAGGAGGATGAGCTGAAAGCAGGACTCACAGTTTTTACGGTCAAGGCTTGAACGGAAAATCCAGAGCAAGTCGAGTGCAATGCGTTTTGACCAAATAGAATCAAAAGCAGTGCATCAGCTTGAGAATCATCTGCGCATCAACAGTAACAATAACAGGGCTTCCGGTCTAGAGCTAAAGCATACGTCGCCCATGGTTCATGAACTTACCGACTTCAGGACCAACTTAATCCGATGACCAACAACCAATTTACCCAGTAACAGCATGCGCAAATACCTTCGCGGCAAGTTGACTCAATAACTTCGCCTTGTCCCCTTGAGGAAGCCTGTTACACTGTTAGTCCACAATTCAAAAAGCGGGCACAGGTGACGCACTCTTGGAAGACGCTGTAGACGCTCTTTCCTCTCGCATCCCTCACAGCGCCCAGTCTGTTGCCTGCGACCGCACCAGCTAGAGCTCCTGGGAAGTTCGCTACTATGAAGCCCATCGCCCCACCACTCAGGCCTCCAACAATGCTCCAGAATTTGCTAGTCGGCCTGGCTTCTGCGCCCTCCGCCATGCCCTCTTCTCGCAGCATCTCCTCGAAAATTCCTCCAAACTGTTCGTTACTGTAGTGCTCCCCTTCTTCCTCATTCTTTGCGCCAAAGCCGAATGATGACCAGGGGAAACCACCTCCGCTGGAGCTTGGCGGCGGACGGGGGACTTCCTCCTCGGGATCCGAGTCTTCTGCGCTGGAAGAGGGGAAGCCATGATAACTGCGCGCTGAATCGTAATCACGACGGCGGGTAGGATCGGAGAGGGTGAAGTAGGCGCTGTTGATTTGCTGGAATTTCTTCGTCCGCGCGGGGCGCTCGGGGGAGTCCGAAGGGACACGGTCGGGGTGGGACTTCAGGGCTTGTCTAGGTTGGTGAGACGTCAGCTGACAGTAGAGTAGCAGTTCAGTAGGAAAGTGCACACTTCTTGTAGGCATCTCGTATTTGCTGCTGAGTCGCATTGGGAGAGATATCAAGAACCTTATCTAGCGGATGTAAGAGACGTTGTCAGCTGGCATGAAGCTAGGTCGCATACGTACAATAGTCAATATTCTCTGTTATGAATCGATCAGCAACAAGTATTAGGCGCTCTTGTAGACAGAGCAATTACCTGACATGGTGCAGGCGCGCAGTGAGAGCTGTCTCGAGCTGTCTTGAATTGGACAGTCTCAAGGCGGAGCGGAGCCGGACTCGATGACGGTGCAGAATGATACGTGAGGTTGACTTGTAGACCCGAGAGATGGTCTTTGTCTATCGTGTCCAGCAGAGGTTCACTACGATAAGATCGAGGCTATGGGACGGAGCAGACCATGACGCCAATTGTGATCCGAGGACCAACGGGTCATCTTGCAGCCGCTGAACCCTGATCTACGGCTAAGTGCGGGTAGCAGAAAACTTAGCAGAAGCTTGTTAGTGCTTATTTAACCCTAAAGTATCCATGCCCAGTCCAGGACCTATATTAATAGAGCGCGTCTCCGCCCGAATTGCCCGCGCTGACGGGGAACCTGGATTCCCTTAGTACATAGACGCATGTTGTCAACCGTTCTCTTCCGTCTCTGTACCTTGTGGGGTATTATCCCGTGTTTCGTCTGATGCTCGAAGTCAATAATCGTTCTCGAGGAGTCTGGGTTATTTGACCAGCCCCGCCCGTTTCCCTGTTTGCGCCGGTAGGCCGGTGCTTTACGCCCGTCACATTCTCTGGATCTGAGGCCAGCATGGCCAACGAGAAAGAGTCTTCGAAGAAGCAGCTCAATGGCAATGCCAGCGCCGGCTACGTCGAGAAGGCCGTTCATAAAGCCGACAGCATTCAAAAGAAAGCAGCCAAGCATGGCAAAGGCAAGCAACCTGACGACAAGCCAGCCGGTGGCTACAACGATACTCCCATACCACAGGCACCGCCAGGATTCACGGTCAAGTTCATCTTCCACCGCGCTTCCAGCCTTCCAATGGCAGATATCCATACCCTGTCTTCAGATCCATACGTCGTCGCCCAGTTGAAAACAAGCCTACAGCCGAGACAGAAGCAGGATCCCCCATTTCGATTTCGGACCCCTACAATCAGAAGGTCAATTGAACCTGTGTGGAACGCTGAGTGGATCGTGGCCAATGTCCCCGCTAGTGGTTTTGCCCTCAAGGCTAGGCTATACGACGAGGATCCAGCCGACCATGACGATAGATTGGGCAACGTCCATGTCAATGTTGACGGCATTGGGGAGGGTTGGGAAGGTATCAGAGAGCAGTCATTCAAGATCAAGAAACGTTCGGGCAGCAAGAGGGCCTATCTGGCTCGCGGCTGCGCTGCGCTGTTCACGCGAGGACTGAAGATGTCAGGAGATCTAGTTCTTAGCGTGGAAGTCCTTGGCAGAACTCAGAGGGACAATGGCGGTAGACTGTGGACTATTGGACCTTGCAATTGGAGCCAGCATCTCAGTCCTATAATCGGAAGACTCGCTGGGACCAAGGAACCGGGTGAAAAGGGCAAGGCAGAGGGCTACAAGTACCGCAACTCCACCCATCTTATGCTTCGGATTGACTGACATCTACCCAGCTTTCAAGCCAACCAGTTCCAACTTCAAGGGCCCGTCCCCCCATCACTCTACCACCGCTATGTCGAATTCAAACCCTTCGTTGCCGGCATGTTCAACGCCAAATCCCTGCGCGGCCGTATCCTGAATCGCACCCTCCACCACCAACACGCCCGCGTTTACAACTACGACCGCACCACAGTCTACGGCTCCTTCCCCGCTCCCTCTGAAGAAATGAGCCTGAAGTTCCTCGACCTCGTTCACAGGGACAAAGGCGGCCGCATCTACACCTACGTCCTCACTCTCGACGGGCAATGGCGCTTTACAGAGACCGGCAAAGAGTTCGGCATCGACATGCTGTCGAAACATACCATGCACAGCGACGTCAACATCTACATTGCCTTCTCCGGCGAGTTCTTTATCCGCCGCCTGAAGACGCCGCACCAATCTCCCGATGAGCCGGAAACGCATCCACCCGCTGAGATTGACGGCGGTCCGCCTTCGGACCAGCCGCCGCAAGATCCGGCATACTACGCTCTGGTCATTGATAATGACAGTGGGACCTACCGCCCGAATCCGAAACTCCTGCCGCAGCTCAAGGAGTTCCTGCAGCATAATCTTCCTGGCATCAAGATCCAGACGCTGGATTGCACGGCGGACCAAGAGAAGATGGATAAGATGAAGACGGAGCAGCGGGAGCGGAAAACGGCAGAGGGCAAGGGGATGCAGTATGTGCAGGACTCGGACGGGGATATCAGCAGTAGTGATGAAGAGGATCTGGATCGGGCGACGGGGGCGAAGACGAGCAAGAAGGAAAAGGCGAAGAAGAAGGCGAGGCAGCCGAAGACGAAGCTCGGGGAGTGGGTGCAAGGAAATAAGGAGCGGGAGCAGAGGGAGGAGGAGGATGATATGGCGGGGATGAAGAAACCCCCAAGTACCTGAGATTGCTATTTCAGCTGTACAGTGTTGAAGCGAGTGAAGTTTTGGGCATAGAGGCTAAATATTTGCTTTGAGATTCCCCTTGGGTAGCGCTTACATATAGGAGCAGTTCCTGCTGGAGCGGCTCATAAACTGTCGCCATTGCTTACTCCATGCACTGGTGTGGTACGCTTCTTAGCGGGTCATCGAGCCTCGAACAGTTACTGCGTCGACTGAGTCCGCCTCAGGTATTCCAACTGGAGCAATCGAAATATCGATACTCTGCCTCTTCACCTATGGGTCTTCACCGCCTCTTCAGTCCGTCGCCATTCCGTCACACCATCTCTCGAAAGACCGTCAAGCAGCCGGTGCCCCAATCCACGCCACAGCATGAATTACTCGATGTTCTGTAAGCATCAACGCACATCTTCCACCTACGGTCCGTAGCCAGAACCACCCTCCAGCGCCCCGAAATCCAGAACCGTGCATCAAAATTCCTGTTCACGGTAGCAGGACGCAAGACAAGCGATCAGCTTACAAAACAGCCGCAAGTGATCCGTGGTCCTCTTCTGGCGAGAGAAGACAGCTCAGGAGCGCCGGAGGGAATGTAGGTTTGAGCGTGGTGGCGATGGGGGGTTCGATGACGAGTTGATCGGGCCGAAAGCTGAATTGCTGCCTACTTCAATCGTAAGACCGAACCAGAGGGGCGAAAGGACACAGGGAAGAGATACTGTACGCGACTCGATGAAGCTTTGGAGGACGCGTGGGACAGTACACACAGCCACCCCTAACACCACGATCGTAGCTGCTTCCAAGCCCATGATGAGCTTAGGCCGGAGAGCGATGTCCTCGGGATAGAAATTAAACCCCGCGCTGATGTGGTCGGGCTTGAGGACGCTGAGATGAGTGGTGTAAAGAAACGCAGAAGCCGTATACTTAGAAGCGAGCATTGCTCCTGGAGGCTCTCCAGAAATTGCATGAGTGATAAAGGACATGACGGCTGTGGATCGGGGTATAGGAGTTGTCATGAGAGAAGCGTGAGGGTTGTGGGAGCTCGGACTTGAAGGGATATCGATATGAAGAAGGCGAAAGTGGTGATAGATTGTGATTTCGCTATAGTATTGTAGGCTCAAGCGAATGCATGTTAATTTGGTCGTGAGTAAGATTCATGCTATTGGTGATACCCTCGGGATTAAAATCGAATAGCTGCGTTTTCGTAGGTTTGTTGGTCTCTATTAGAGGGTAGTCGAGAGCAGATGAAACCCCCTTTTGCACGAGTAAGATGTCTTGGAGTTGTTGAGGTCTACCAGCGGGGCCTGCGAAGACTTCTGGCAAAGAACCCAGCGTGTAGGTAGGCACCTCGAAGGTTCGCTAGCAGCTGCAAATGAGAGGTTGTAGTTTGTGATGGCAGTCTTCGGGTTTGGCGTCGATGTGGCCGTCACTGTAGTTGTTATGATACTGAACGACGTCGCTGGTGAAGGATATTGGTCGATCAGAGCGTCGCCTTAAGGCTGTATCTTGCGTAAAGAGAGAAAGACATGCCAACGTACGAGTAGACTGATGCAGATGTAGTCGCCTAAAACCGCCTTCGCATTTTATAGATCAGAGAGGAACTCTACACCGATAGTATATGTAGATTGAGACTGGGCCTAGCAGGTTGTTTTCAGACACTGCGCCTGATTCACCTTGGTTCTGTCGGCATGGTAAGTTTTGCAGTGCCTGCCATTCTTTCAGTCACCTCTTCGAACCATCTAGTTTCCTAGGATATATCTCCGGTACGCATGATCGAGGATCAGCAAAATCGGAGAGCCATGAATAGAAATCCTAGCGGGCGACTTTTTGATTAGCCCTGAGCTCAATATCATTCTCCCACCTCAAAAAGTCATCTGTTTGAAGTTGATTACCTCCCGAGAGTCTGTTAATAGCACGCATGAAGGAGGCGACCAATGAGAACGATCCGCGCGAGACGAAGTGAGAGATGAGAACAAGTGTTTTGCATCAAGCAGCCATCCTACATCATGAAACCCCAGGAAGTCCACCTGAGAACAGTGAAGGCATGACGGTCCCAATGGTAATGGAAAGCCAATATCTATTTCACTTCTCCGTAGCCTCATTCCCTAACCCCTTCAAAGATCTTTCTTAAATCAAAAACTCCATTTTCCTTTTCCACAAATCCAACTTCTGTCGCTATGCCATCAATGAGCTCAGCTGGCGTGACATCGAAAGCCGGATTCCAAGCTTTAGTATTCGCAGCCGCGATACTGATCTCCACAGACACCCCTGTCTTGACCTCCATACCTTCTTCGTCATCTCGATTGACGGGCGGGCCTTTGACCGTCGTGACCTCAATTTGCGGCCGCTCTTCAATGACGATATCGTTACCCGACCTCGTCTTCAGATCAATGGTTGTCCTTGGGGCGGCAACGATGAACTTTACGCCATGATGACGAGCCAAGATAGCCAGGCTGTATGTACCGATCTTGTTCGCGGTATCGCCATTAGCAGCAACACGGTCCGCCCCTACGACGACGGCGGCGATGTGGTCCGACTTGCGTTTCAGGTGGAGCAGGGCGCCGGCCATGGAGTCTGTGATTAGGGTTGCGGGGATGTGGTCGTGGATTAGCTCGTAACCTGTAAGGCGGCAGCCTTGGTTGTAGGGACGGGTTTCAGTGTAGTAGACGTGGTGAAGGCGTGAGCAGGAGTAGAGAGTGCGGATGATGCCGAGGGCGGTACCGTAGCCTGCTGTTGCAAGAGAGCTTGGGGAAGGTTAGAAAACAAAAGGGGGATGCAGGAGGACGTATAAATTTGACGCTCTTGGGAAATTGACACCCTCAGAACGGAAACGAGATGGGAAGGAAAGCCGATGTTTGTCTCAAGTCCCAAGACCCCTGACATACTGTAGAAAAGAGGAGAATATGAGCAAAGGCATCCCAGCTTTGAGCTAGATCACAATAAATTCGCTATAAAGGGCAACAAGGCAAACAAAAACCACTCTCTACTTACCCGGTATTGCAGTGGGTCAGAATGCTCACCTTCTGGCCCATCTTAGCCGCCTCAGTATTAGCCAGGAGCCATTCTGCTCCGTTTCTGCCTATATTCTCATTGTCTCGCACATCATCGTTGAGCATCTGCTCGGCTGCCTCGATGTAGGCCTCTATAACTTCTGAGCCAGTAGCACCAGGTTTTGCTACAGCCACAGCTACCACGGCATCCAGCTTGCTTGCAGCATCTGCAAGATTCACTGCTGTAGGCCTGCTAGTCACGAGGTACGCCAAGTATTGTGAAAGCATCTTTGCCACAACGATTTGGGAGCCTAGACTGCCTTTGGTTGCCGCATTCTGTAGATATTGAGCTCCCCATACTGCCAGGCTCAGAGCCGCCACTATCGCAATAGCTGGGGCCCCTCGCACTTGCATCTTTCTGATGGCGGTCCATGCATCCTCTGGTCCCGTAATGTCCACAAAGACCTCTTCATATGGAAGATTTAGCTGGTCCAGAATTTCGAGTTTACCACGCTCATATCTGATTGCTTGGAGCACCATGACGAGCTATGAGTTGCGACGAATTGAGAGCTACTGAGCCAGGTCTCACAAAGCAAGTTTCGGAACCAGATACCCAGAAGCAGCTCAAGCGAACGTGGTGTAGTTATGTGAGCAGGAGAAAGTAGCGTTGTTGAACCTTACTTTAAGCCTCCTCGTGTTGCTACTGGCTTGGCGTAAGCTTAGCAAACCTTTAACATTTTCCACTTGAGAATACCGTTATTCATAAAGTATGTATCCGTACTGGTCTTAATTTTGCGTTTCATTGCTACATTGATATAATAGCTATTAAACACGTAGCGACAATAGGTCTTACAAGTTGATACTGTTACTCGGGCGCAAAATGGACAACGACGAGCGTGCCTCGCTGCGATACAATGTTAATACTGCCGATGGTGCTGCCAGTCGAGTGGACCTGATGCGTGGCTGGGTGCTGTTGCCGAATAGAGAAAGCTCCTCAAACCGGCAGTGCGTAGATTGTTAAAGACCCCGATGGTGGGGGTTGTGCCCTCACCTCGAACTCAGTCACAGTTTGGGCAGCTGCCGCAAGTAGCTACAAAATATGACTGGCGTGAGACAGCTTGCCATGAGGTTGCTGTGGTCTTGTCTCTTCAGAAAGGGGTGGTTACGTGGGATACAACCGCATGTGTCAACAGAGCCCTGAAGCCCAAGGCTTGCTAAGTGAGCCAGCACCCATTCGTGCCACCAGACTCTGAGTCTGATTTCAAAAGTTGACGGCGTAATGACTTTCTTTCACGAACTGGAAGGGAGAATCCTGTTTCAAGGCTTCGCATACCTTGCTCTAAGAGACTGCCAAACCCTCCTCAGCTCTTTCAGAGCGCTCATGATTAGTGGGACAGCAACCGGACCCAGCAACGGTAGGTATACGGCGACTTTATGTTCATCAGGGAAGTAGACCTGACCCACCATGCTCTTCTCGAAGAAGCCTTTCTCTGCTTCTGCTTCGGCAATCCTTGCACTTCGTAGTGCTTCATTGAATTCGCCACTTCTCAAGCTCTCACAGCCCTTGCGCAGATTCGACAGGGTCTTGTCTACAGCGCCTGACACCGTTTCAGGAATGGCAATGGATGGCAGAGCCACGGTCAAGCGTGCTAATGAGCCCATGGTAGACGAGGCTGTTTGGAGAAGCGAGGCGGCCCGTATCCTCGTCAAGGTCCTTAATTGGAGAGGAAGTGATGCAGGCGTTTCCGGAGCACCTAAAAAGGACAATAATTGGTGCGAGAACGTCATGAGCGCTGGCCGAATGGACTCTTTCAATATGACCATTGAGCCCAACGTACTATCGGCCTCCGGTTTCAAAGGATTCAAGATAGTGACCCCACCCCACTGAGGTATTAGCCAGCTGGTGGCGTGACTTTCGTGGACTACTAGGGGCGCATGGGACAACTGTGGAACATAGATCACGAAGTTCAAGGTGGGGCCAGCACCAATGCTGGGGCTCAATGGCCATTCGGCAGCATTGATGAATCCGCTGAGATCTTCCTCCCGTAAGGTCCAGACGCCTGCCTTCTGATCATATTCAGGCTGCTGAACCGAGGGTGAAAACGCAGCGTATAATTGGACCTGTGTGTCCACAGTGAAATTGCTGATGACGGACAGCGAGTCCAGCAAAGGCTCAAGATACTCTTCGAGAGCTGCTTCTATTTCCCAACTAGATGGCGTGGAAGCAGGTGTAAATAGAGACAAGGTGATGTGGTACGTTGGCGCATACTTCAATGATCGAGTCATTCGACTAGAAAGCCGTGCTGCAAGCTCCGGCGGAAGACTTCTTCGCTTGCTAGATCGAGGCTCACGGGCTGTAGTAGACTGCTGAGATGACGGTGGCTGACCATTAGTGAATTGGTGACCTGAGTTTTGAGAGGTGAGCAGATGTGCAATGGTTGCCTGCTCCTCGGCGAACAGGCCTTGAAGCTGAGTTGCAATAAAATTTGCTAAGGAAGACGAGCTTGAGGATGAAGATGGCACTTGACTTGGAGCATAATAAACGTCTAGAGCTGTAGAATGAGGTCTGAGAACTGCCTCTGGTGACGTTGTTGTACCCGCTCTAGGAGACAAGTTTACCGTCAAGGCGACGTCCTCTGCCGGGCCTCTATGCATATATGGCGAATATTCTTGCATTGATCCTCCCCTCGATGTGAAATCCTGCGACGAGTTCAATGATTTGTGGCTCTCGACGACTTGTAGACGTAGATGATGGGCTGAGAATTCATTCATATCGTCCAGGGCATGCTGCGTGGCTCGGACTAGATGTTGGGCCTCGTGGCTCTGTAGCGAGGGAGCTTCAACAAGTATCTGAAGAGGGAATGAAGGTCTGCACGCCTGGCGATTCGGTCAGTCACGCAACAAGTAGAGGCTCAATTGTCTTACTGACCTTTCCATCAGCCCACTCCAGCATTTCTTGTAACGGTAGCCGCGCCCGGTAGATCGAGGTAGTCCACCACCATGTTGGCAGACCCAGAGTTATGACAATGGCCCAAAACGAGAAAATGACACGAGTCCGCGTTTGAATGCTTTCTGGAGATTCGGGAGGCGGACGTTTCTTAGCAGTCGCAGCAATAAAGGTATCGTTCGCCGCGTTTTTGCCCCCAGTAGGCTCCGCTGTTCCTGTGAGCTCCTGCATAGTGGACGTCAGGAACGGCAGCACCACCCCAACATATGCAATGCCACGTTCATAGACGAAATGTAGACCGGAGTTCCCAGACACTGGATGTACTAGACCTTTGCCCTGTTCTCTTGAAGCTTCCATGTCTGCGCTACCTTAGAGTAGCTCAGGACTTGGCATTTCTTGGCGAACCTTTCAAGGCGACCCGACGCAACTTTTCTGCATGTTCATCTGCGACTCGACAGTTCCGCCCTTGCTTCAACATCGTATTTTATGTTGTCGGCGATTTCCTCCTGCCCTCTTTGATATTGATGCCGCTATTCGTTCAGATTTTCCAACTCAGTAGCTTGCAGACTGGGTCCAAGGTCGAGCACTGTGCCTTGCCACACAATCGCCGAGTATCCCAGCCTTTACTATCAATAGCAGACTACTATCACGGAGACAATGCGTGTGAATGTTTGTCTGAGGAGACTCCGCTTCAACAAAATAGTGAAGACGATGAAGTCCTGCCCTAAAGTACCTTTACCTTTCTCCACTTGCTCATGAAGTCTGCGACCTTCCTCTTTCGGATGATTATCAGAGCTGGAGGGGAATCGCCTTAGCAGACAGCTTATCGACCGAGAGTATCCGGCAACACGCAATCGCCATTTAATGGACACATCCTCGCTCTGTGCCTGATACCTAGCCTACCGCTCCTCTGATATGTGGGTTTCAATTGGTTGCTTACTTCTCTGGTCCAACTGCATGTTCAATTCATGACGTCGCTGTCGTCACGCCTAGCTTGAGCAAGCGTGACAAGCAACATTGATTGCTTCATTCCTCTTACGCTCTCGTCCTGTTATCTCACAGTACTACTTGAATTGCAGCTGTCTAGCCGTATAAAGCAGCTCGGAAAATGGATCTCGTTGGTCATCTCGCTTCAGGAATATCTATAAGTCTCGTAGCCTGGCCAATTTCCCTGCCTCTGTCTCTTCTTGTCTCGGTCTCAGCCGTTCCAATCTACAGAATGGCTTCCGTCATGTTTCCGATTGTTGCTGCGCTTTGCCTTTTTCTTCTGTCTCTTGTCAACGCACAGCCATCGTGCAATAACCAGTCAAGTTTGTCTTTTTAGATCTTCATGCGATATTATAAGCTAAAGTTTGATATAGCGGCGAGCCCGTTTCCTCTTTTGATTGATGCAACGACAGAGTCATTAGAAACTGGTCTGGAGAGTGGGCTGTTCACAAGCGTCGATCTCGTCAATGTAAGGTTCCGATGATTAGGGGTCCATGAATCGCCTCTCTAAACAGCATAGGCATATATTGCACGGATTCTCGAGGTCAACGCCACGCTACATTGTGTTACCGAATTGAATCCAGATGCCTTAAGCATTGCCGCTGAGTTAGATGCCGAAAGAGCAAACGGAACAACGCGCGGGTCAGCGGCTTGAAGACACTTTTATTTGCTGTGGATGACTGATATTTCCATAGACCGCTACATGGCATGCCTATCATGATCAAGGCATGATCAGCCAGCATATGGCTTTGTGCCAACTCGGTTGACCGAAAGTAGAATAACATCGCCACCATGGACAAGATGAACAACACCGGTAGGCCACATTTTGTTCAGCCAGTTGTGCATCATTGCTCACTCTAGTAGCGGGATCGTTCGCCCTCCTCGGTGCAAAGGTTCCTAGGGACTCTGGTGTAGCAGCAAAACTCCGAGCAGCAGGTGCTATACTCTTAGGCAAGTCGAATTTGAGCCAGTGGGCGAACTTTAGGTCCAACAACAGCACGAATGGCTGGAGTGCCTACGGCGGCCAAACCGAGGGAGCATACTATCCCCAGCAGGACCCAAGCGGTAGTTCAAGTGGAAGCGGCGTAGCATCATCTCTTGGTCTTGCGCTCGCTGCGTTGGGTACAGAGGTGAGTCTGTGGCAACGCCCAACTAGGAAGGAGTTACTGAATGCCGCAGACGAGCGGAAGCATCCTCAGTCCAGGCGAAGTCAACGATTTGGTGGGTATCAAGCCTACAGTTGGTCTCACGTCCCGAGCATTAGTGATTCCTATCAGCCAAAGGCAGGATACTGTGGGACCCGTAAGTTATTATTCGGAGCTTCTCTGGCGCCCAGAAAGTTTTCAAGAGGTCTAGACATGTCTAGCGGGCGTCTGCTCGAGAGCCGTGCTTCTTGCGCTTGCTTCAAGAGCATAGGCTAAGTCCGAAACCAAATAGATGACCAGATCTGTCAAAGATGCCGCATATTTACTACAAGCTATTGCTGGCAAGGATCCTAACGACAACTATACTTCTGCTATACCATTCGACCCTCTGCCGGACTACGTCGCTGCCTGCAATTACTCCAGCCTGCGCGGTAAACGCATTGGTATTCCTCGAAATGTGATTTATTCACAGCTAGGCGATGAGCCAGTTCTGGCAGCCTTCGAAGCCGCCATTCAGACTATTAAGCGCGCAGGAGCCACCATTATCGACAATACGAACATCACTGCCTATGCCCTGGATCAGTATCTCAATGGCAACGCATCGCTCATCGTACTCGAGGCGGACTTCGTCAGCGACTTACCAGACGAATACCTCTCCAAATTGACTTACAATCCCCAGAACGTGCATAACCTCCCAGACGTCAGCAACTTCACCCACACATTTCCGCCGGAGGATTACCCTGACCGTGATACTGCCGTCTGGGATGAAGCGCTTGCGTTGGGTTTCAACAACACCGATCCACGCTTCTGGGCTGAATACCAGATTAATTTGCAGACTGGAGGCGTACAGGGTATCCTTGGATTATTGACGAACTACAGTCTCGACGCATTGATCTTGCCAACGGCCTTTTCACCAGGACTGCCAGCACTCGTGGGGTTAGCCATGCTCCATCTCTCCTTTACATTAAGTCAGGAACTCTAAAACCTCGCAGGAGCCCCGCCATCACTGTACCAATGGGTTTCTATCCTGCCAACACAACCATCCAACGAAACCAACGCGGCACCCTTGTCGAAGTGGGCCCCAACATCCCGTAAGTCGCTTTTCATCTCGTCAACCTCCACACAGGCGTTCTGGACTGTGCAACAGAGCTAACATGTTCTGTAGCTTCGGTCTTAGTTTCCTGGGCCAGCCCTGGAGCGAGGCAGCCCTCATCGGGTATGCATACGCCTTTGAGCAACGTACCATGGTGCGCAACAAGGTGCAGCCGTACATTGTGCCTACCACGGAGCTTGTCAACGTCGTGGGTGCATCATCCTCAAATATGTCCATGAGTATGAAAAGCAGGCGATTTGCCAGGTACTGATACTGTACGATCGTAGGAGGGGTCGGAGAAGAGCACAGATGTAGGGGCAGAGGAACCACGGCCGCGTGATGAACTCTGAATACTATAGACTATATTATAGACTATAGATATCATGCGCCGGTGGTCCCATCTAATCCTTCTAAAGAGCCATATCCCTCTATCGAGCTGCAAGCTCTGTTCGAATATTGGAGCGGCCAGTACCTACTTATACAAACAAATCCCTCCCAGGTCTTTCACTGAGCCCCTGATCTCGATGATCCGCAAATGACCCTACCTTAGCCTTCTAAGTATGTCGCCAAGTACGGGTAGTCAGCGAATCCAAGTATCAAGTCCACCACCGTCTTTCCCCTTCAAGGCCCCTCCTTCAACCCTGCTCCCACCATAACCCCAT